>ENA-OQJI01000289-OQJI01000289.1-human-gut-metagenome-genome-assembly--contig:-NODE-289-length-11758-cov-1.097240_pt1 | contig 11758 bp, 16 predicted proteins | sample MGYA00242602_ERZ504768 | MGnify/ENA primary metagenome ERZ504768 (study PRJEB26092, sample SAMD00036368) | human gut metagenome | host: Homo sapiens | study: EMG produced TPA metagenomics assembly of...
TCAAAACAAATAATATACATATATACATACGTATGATTAACGTATAAAAACATTTATGGTATTCTAATCTAAGATTAAAATCAATACAAAAGAAAAGTGTACTGAAACATAAAAATAGATTTATTTCAGTACAAACATATAATCATAACATAAACAAATGCAATATACAAAACATTAAACGAGAAAAAATTAAGAAAATGGAAAGCAAACAATATCAAAATTAATCATTAACTTAGCATAGAGAATTATAAAAATAGAAATATGGTAGACATAAACGAAATAAAAAGATGCACACTCCAGGCAATGATGAAAGATGACTTGCTTATGCAAGGGCTGGTGTTGAAAGGAGGAAATGCCTTGCAGTTGGCATACGATATAACCAATAGAGGATCAATAGACATTGACTTCTCTATGGAAAACGAGTTTAAAGATAAAGATTTTGAAAGACTGTCAAGAGTATTTGGCGAATACCTGAATGAAGAGTTTGCTGAAATAGGTTTAGTAGCTTATGATGTAAAGTTTATAAAGAAACCAAAAACAGGTTCCATTCCAGAATGGAGAGGTTATAATTTAGAGTTCAAACTCATTGAACGTGAAAAGTTTGAAAAGTTTGGAGATGATATAGGAGCTATAAGAAGAAATGCCATCAAAATAAATGAATCTACACAGGAAGTCAAATATACAGTCGATATAAGCTCATACGAATACGTAGACAAGGCGATAAAGAAAGATATAGACGGGCTTATTTTAAGAGTCTATACTCCGGAAATGATTTTAATTGAGAAAGTAAGAGCTTTATGTCAGACTATGCCTAAATACAAAGAGATTGTAAGCAGCGCAAGGCAGAAAAAAGAGCAAGAGATCTCTATGATATATGGATGATATGCCAGCATTTCAATAACCTAAACTTAACAGAAGAGTTATTCAAGAATATATTTGCTGCAAAGCGTGTACCCCTTGCCTTCTTAGATAACTTTGAAATACTCAGGGAACAGAACAGAGAAGACTGGGAAGTTGTACGCCAAACCATCAGCCATGATGAAGAGACAAAGGATTATGACTATTATTTTGATTTCGTCAAGAATCTTATAGAACCTTTTAGAACCCACGAGGATAAAAAGATTCCAGCGAGGATCAAATTCAGTAAATCTCATATTATAAGTAAGATAGAATTTATGCACTTGTTTCATTTTTAAGAAAAGGAACAAGTGCTTGCTTTTCATATCCTGCTTTTTCTAAATAGAAGCCTAAGGCCTGATGATAAGGATATATATAATGCATTTGATTATAATAATAGACCAGTTTATCAACATCAATTACGTTTTTTGCATTAATAATTGCTTCAAGAACCTGAGTTACACCACCTGAGTAAAAAGGTCTTGCTACAGAATCGAGAATAGTTCTCTCAACATCTGTGACAAAATAACAGTTACGAAATGGAACTACACCAAGCCTGTTATTTGACTGACCATTTATCAGGTGAAGTTTATAGTTCTGGATAGTCCTTATATTTGTGGTTTGTCTCGGTTTTTTATTAAATGCTGTATCTATTGCCTCTTGTTTCAACGTATTATCATACTTTATATAACTATTACGCTCGTTAGTCATATATATATGCTTAGGCAACTGAAGAGTCAGGCCATGTATTGTAATGGCAGTATAGAAACTAAAATATGATGATCTCGATGACGCAGCCGCTAAGTCATAAATATCAGCTTTCGGTTTTGCATATAACGGAATAACAGACATACGTTCGTTAACAGAACTGACTTCTTCAACATTACATATATCCTCAATGTATTCGATAAAATCGACAAGTCGGTAATTTGTAAAACCATACACTTTCCTAACCGAATATAGTAACTCGATTATCTCTTTCTGATTAATTACATTATAATTAAAATCAGAAATCATACTTTTCACAATATGTTCATTCTTTTTTGCCAACTTTCTACTATTAGATTTCATATATGAAATCTATATGCAAAAGTATAAATTTTATTGGGAAAACAGTCTATTATTACAGTTATTTATATATTATTAAAACAATAAAAACATTAGAAGGTGATTAGAAAGATTGAAAATATCTCACCACACAAAAAAACACATAATATATTACTAATTTTAGTACATTAGTATATACTACTTTTAGTATTAATCATTATATTTGCAGAAAAGATATAATAAGAAACTAATATACACATATTTATGAAAGCAAAGGTTTTATGTATTCTGAATCACAAGGGCGGTGTGGGCAAGACCACGACCACCATCAACCTGGGTGGAGCCTTGCAACAAAAAGGATATAAGGTGCTGTTAATCGACCTTGACGGACAGGCAAACCTGACTGAATCATTAGGTTTGTCTGCGGAACTGCCACAGACTATTTACGGAGCGATGAAAGGTGAATATCCGCTGCCGATATACCAGCACAAGGACGGTATGAGTATCGTACCCTCATGTCTGGATTTGTCGGCTGTAGAGACAGAACTTATCAATGAAGCAGGACGTGAGCTTATACTTGCGCACCTTATCAAAGAAAGCAAGGAGAAGTACGACTATATACTGATAGACTGCCCACCGTCATTATCATTGCTGACCTTAAATGCGCTGACCGCATCGGATCGGCTGATTATCCCGGTTCAGGCTCAATTCCTGGCAATGCGTGGAATGGCCAAACTTATGCAGGTCGTCCACAAGGTGCAGCAACGTTTGAACTCGGATCTTTCGATAGCCGGGGTTCTGATAACCCAGTACGACGGAAGAAAGAACCTGAACAAGAGCGTTTCGGAACTGGTACAGGAAACATTCCAGGGCAAAGTGTTCAGCACCCATATACGCAACTCCATTGCGCTGGCCGAAGCCCCGACACAAGGGCAGGATATTTTTCACTATGCCCCCAAATCTGCCGGGGCAGAGGACTACGAAAAGGTATGTAACGAACTGCTAACAGAAATAAAGTAACCATATGGCAAAGAAGAACGATTTAAAAAACAGTATGTCGGCCGGGCTGACCGGGGGATTAGACAGCCTGATCCAATCCACGGCCGGGCAAAAAGAGGCTCAAAAGCCGAAGAAAGCGAAAACCGTGCATTGTAATTTTGTCATGGACGAAACCTATCACCAGAACTTAAAGCTGATCGCGATCCGCAAAGGCGATTCGCTAAAATCGGTATTGCAAGAGGCTATATCTGACTACTTGGATAAAAAACAGTTCCCTGCTATAACAGCGTATCGGGAATATACAGGGCAAACACTCCACAAAAGAAATTCTCCAGGAAAAAGGTACGCAGAAAAGCAACCCTACACATAAATTACAGATGATAAAAGCAATAAAAAAACCCGTTGGCAGGATTAATCTTGCGTATGTTTAACCTGCCAACGGGTACGATATTAATAAACGTTTGGATTAAGGTTAGACGTTTACGTCTTTATCTGCTTTATCTGCATTACCCCAGTCTGTTGTCTCTGCACTCAAACCGGATCGGATTCAACACAGCCTCTCCCTGATCATTATAACCACCACCGAAAATCAACGTGTAGATATGACGCTTGCCCGCTACCCATGTATCTCCGAACGGAACATAAATTGTTTTGTATTCGCTTGCTGAACCCAACAGATAAGCTCCGGACTGCCGGATTTTGCAGGCGATCTCCAGATAACATTGCTTCGCATCGTCGGCACCCTTCTTGGTTTTGCTGGCTCCGGAAACAGTCCAAGCAGTCAGCTCCTGTGGTATATTCAGCATAGGAGTATTTGTGGTAATATCGGTAGCTTCGGTATTGCTATTGACCGTGATGTTTGCGTTTTTCACTACGGTAAATGCGTGTGGAAATGCTAAATCAGACGAACTCCAACTTCCCGTTCCATCGGCTGCCGCAGGCAATGTGAAGGCGCCGGCAAATTTGAAATTATGAATCTTGATCACGTCGATGTCCACCTGCATGTTATCGTATTGGGTCTTTGCTTTGAATACGACCTGTGACAGAATATGTTTGAAATTAAATTTCACTATTCCGTTGTTCATGTCTTTTGTCTGGCCTTTGGCCATGGCATACATCACGTCGTAGTTTGCATGAGTACCGGCTCCATACTCATCCATGCAGGTATAACTTATCTTTTGGACATCCTTGGTGACTTCCCAACTATAAAACACCATCATGTCTTCACTAACCGTTCCGGGATTGAACGCGTAAAAGTCCAAAGCCTCGGTAGGCCAATAACGAAGGTCGCTCGCATTGTCATAATCCCACTTACCATTTTTGTACACGATCTTCACTCCGTCATGTCCAAAATCCTCTCTGCTCGTTCCCATGAAGGCAGTACCATCCGCCGTAAAAGCGAACACGTCGAAATCGGTGCTCGTCAAGTTGTCGGGGGTAGTAGGGGTAGCCCTCGTTTCCGCCGCATTACTTAACACGTTAAAACCAATCGCATTTCGTGAGGAGGTTTCCACATTCGCAATCTCCTCGTCTGAGCAACCCATGAGTAGCGCTCCAAAGATTGCCCAAAGCATTACTGTACTTTTTTTCATAAATAAAAAACAAATCAAATTGATACATATAATTAATAAACTCGATTACTTAATAGTTGACATAGCGTTTACCCGGCATCCAATCCGCACTGAAAACTCAAATATCCGTTTACAACACTATATCCACATTCACATCATCCCAATCATCAACGTCCACATCAAATCCCGGACCGCCATTTCCCGGCTCGGATGGTACCTCATAATCAAAATTCAACACCAGATGCACATCACCGACATGCCCCACTACCGGGACATCATGCACTTGGCCGCTCACGTCCTGTTCCAATACAGACATGCTGCCGGAACGGTTCTTGAGATACAGCCGGAAAACATTGTGCTCTCCTTCAAGTGCGGAATACCCAAACGTATAGAATCCGCCTATAATCTGATTCCGTGAAACCATTCCATCAAAGAGCAGGCTCTCCGAAAGACCGGCGGGCAAACTGTCGCCGGACATGTTAAGCGAGCCGGACATGCCGGAAAGAGCGGCCCGCAAATCCGCCACCCTATCCAGTCCCCGAAGACCGTTCACCTCATACGTGTAGTGACATACCATGTTTACGGGAGTCAGCCGTACTATCTCCGCGCTTCCTTCCGGAATGTCCTTGAGGATAACTCTGTCTATATGGTCGCCACACAGCCAGGGTGGGGTGACGGCCATTGTCTGGTTATCCGGCGACCGAACATCACGCGTATCGGCAGTAAAAAGCGTGTAACTGCCGTTTTCTTTCCAAACCATCCCGTCGGTATCGTAGTTGAAGCAAATTACCCGGTAATCATTCTCGGGGAGCTCCACTTCCCCATCCTCTCCTCCGGGGAAATCAAATATCCACGTGTTGCTTTCATCATCGGTCGGATAAAATACGACCCTCATGCCTTCAGGCTTGTCATGATTGGAAATCTTGGTCCAGTCGAATATTACCCGCACCGTGGCAAAGTGCGGATGATCGTAACATAAATCCTTATGCTCACAAGCCGTCAGTCCTATCCATAAAAATATGAACACCAGACTAAAGCGTATCCGTATCACTGCCTGCCTCCTTTCTTCCGGCTATAATTCCCCCGCCCGATCAACCACACCAAAGAGATACCCGCCTTGGTCGGGCCGAACCAGCGGCGGTTTTTAGTGGTCTGCCATACATAGTGACCGTCCAAAGGGATGTACTCCTTGTACGATCCTCCAAGGTAGCCGATTCCCAACGTGAAATCCACATTGAACCGATGTCCCACAGGTAACGAGTAGCCGTAAGCCACGCCTCCCCCCGTAACTCCATTTATCCCCCAGGTAACCTTTCCCACCCAATTCGAAATCATAGGTGACGATCTGCCCGTACAATCCGACATGATGCCCGGAAAACGGTTTTTCCACCGCTCTCCGACCGAACCAGCGGCGCAACTCCACATCTCCCCCATAGATACGCCAATAATTATGCTTCCGATCACTTTTCCACCAGGCATACATCCAATTCCCGGCCACAGACCAGTTCTTCCCCAAACAGAACTCAACCCCGATGTCAGGTATCAAAACAGCGTCATAAAGCAAGTTTGTTTTCACCGCCATGCAAAACGGCCGTTTCTTTACCGGAGCTATGACGGTAACGGTATCACGGATGCACAACGTATCACGTGTATGTATATATACCGTATCTCTGACGGGATTTATCGGATCACTATCATAGCATATTTTCACCATCGACGAACGAAGTTCGGAAAATGGAATTTATACAAATATGAGTATGGCCTCCCCCCTTTCAGTCTTTTCAGTTCTCCCCCCCAATAAGGGCTGTCCTGGTTTTCCAAACGGACGATCTTCTCCAACAAACGAAGGACATCCTCCCTCTCCGGAACATTCACATCCGCTCTCACCATCGTTATAAGTCCGTTCCAGTCGCTTCCCGAAAAATGAAAATCCCTCTCCAATACCGGAATCTTTATATAAGGTGATATATACCGCCACAAAACCTCTGCTCGTTTTTCAGACAGCCTTCCATTCAACAGCCCCCCTCCTTCCGGGGAAGCTCCTCCTATTATTTGAATTTTCCTGATAAGACGGACGGAGTCGTTCAATGCGGAACAGATTTTAGCAAACCGCTCCATCTCGTTCCCATTGTCAAGTAAACATGTATCTATATTTACCTTTCCTTGATGAAAATAGATCCTTACCGAATCACGCTTCTCCTGAGCGGATATTTCTCCGCTTATACTCAACACGAGCACGAACAATACACATTTAATATAAAAAAAACATCTTTTCGTCATTTAATCATTTGTTAATATGACAATCCAAACCCAGGCTTTTACACCCCTTGAATTTCGACCGCAAAAATACATACCTATAAACCAGCTTCCAAAGCAAAAAACAAGTATTTTAAACTTATAAATACTTAAAAAGACAACCACACAACAGCTACAACACTTACCACAGCAGCCAATCACGCTTACACAACAATTAAAAACACTTAACATCATAAAGAAAAGTACTTAAACATACAAAAAACAGTTATCTTTGCAAGAAACATCATACTTAATAACACTTAAAAAACAATAAAACACATGAAAAATCAGCACAAAAGCCGCCACTTTTCTAAGTTCAATAAAAACTCAAACTTACGACAAAAAAGAAAGCGAAATGATAATAACGTATCAACAAAAACGTGTCTTTCATCTATCCCTGCTCATGCTGGCCTTATGCGCACCCATATACATATATTCAGTTCCATTTCCCAATGAACAGTTTTATTATATTAACAGCGTATTATTCCTGTTTATCATCATGTGCACTCTCGCTTATTTTAAAAAGAGAGTAAATCTGACCACGACCTTTTCCATTATACTGATAGCCATACATATCGAGATTTCTATCGAGATAATTTATTGCTCAATATGCAGCGGACATGAATATAGTTATCAAAGAGCATTGATAATGAGTAACCTTACTATCTCTCTCTTATTTACCATGCTTTCCATCTGTGCCTATATGAGTAAGATCTCCATCCTATTGTCCTCCCTTACCATAGCTTCCTATACAATCTGCACACTTATCACCGACGGACCGTTCCTATACAGGTATCTGCCTTTGGTCATCATCATATACACCATGATCCCCTTATTAGGAAGATCCATACACAGTAATATCAGCAACTTGCTAAAAAGTAGCAACTTGCTAAAAGAGGAAGAGGAAATGCTTTTGAAACGTCTCCAAATGAAAAAGGAAGAACTATTCGCGTTCGCCGAGTTGTTAAGCGAGAATAACCCGGAAGAAAAGACAAGCTCCCTGTTAAACATAATAGGGGAACAATCCAAAGAAAATCTTTTTACAGCCCTTGCCGCATACCAGAAAAAGGAAAAAAGTAAACTTGATACGATCAGGAGAATATATCCCAATTTATCCCCGTCCGAATTAAACATCTGCCGTTTAATACTGCAAGACAAGACCGTCAGCCAAATATGCGAATTATTACATCGGAGTAGCGGAAACATAACCAGCCAACGAGCGAACATACGTGCCAAACTCGGACTGAAAAAAAGCGACAATTTAAAAGAAGCATTACAAGAACGCATGAGGCTGTATGAAGAAGAACACCACCGGCAAGAGGAGTTTTCAGCCATGCGTTAGGGATTGCAGAGTAAAGCCCACAGCCTTTAGGCGAGGACTTGCAACGGAAAGCCTGACCGTCCCACAGGAACGCCCAAAAGAAAAAGAATCCCCCGAACATTCATCCGGGGGACATCCAAGCCGTCACATCAATTATAATACAGATTCAGATCATCCGTGCCAATCTCCTTTCCGTCCCGGAAAACAAGGCGTAAATCAATCCTCTCTCTGTTTTCATTGCCACAAAGATAGACATACCGGCCAACATACGCATCATACTTATCAATCAGTTCTAACGGTATGACCGGCATGGGAAAAGGATACACCTATATTGCATATAGCGGAAAATTTGTAAGATTACCCTGTACTTTATAAGGCAACATAGAAAATCTCTCCGCATGCAATTCCGGTCTTTTTCCCAGTAATGCTGTCAACGAATTGGCCCGGACATTCCCTTCGGCCTTCACTTCTATCGGCACCATTTGGGCATTACGTTGAATAACAAAATCCAACTCAAGACGCGAATTGTCTGTGTTATGGTAATAAATCGGTGACACGCCCTTACTTTTCATCTGCTGCAATACATACTGTTCAGTCATTCCTCCTTGTATTCCTTAAATATGTCGTTTTTAATCAAGACTTGGGCCGGATCTGTCTTGACCATAGCACCCATAAGCCCCAAATCAACCATATAGAGTTTGAAAGCCGACAGGTCTTCATAAATATCAAGCGGAAGCTCCGGTTTGGTACATCGAGGCACTTTATACAACAACCCGGCATTTACAAGCCATTGAATGGCCATCTCAAAATCATTGGCTCTGGCACCTTTTCGCAAAGCTCCGTAAATGAATTTCTTGTTTTCTTTAAATAATTGGGAAGGAATGCTGTTCCATACCATTCGGACACGCGGAACCTGTTCTTTGGGCGCATGTTTTGAGAAGTCAAGATCATAGCCTTGCAAAATCTCCGACTGTATTCTTCTGACTTCCAGCAAGGAATCCGTTTCTACATATTTGAGTACAACTTCCGGCATACCACCTACATAATAATATTGCCGAAGGAGATCCGTATATTTGTCATGCAGGAGGCTTATCGTTTCAAAATCCCCACTCATAAGCAATTTACAAGCTTCTTCTTCTCCCTTGGCGACAAGAAACTCTTCAAAGTTCATAGGAAATATATTGATGACATTTACCTTCCCTACGGGATAAGACACATCCTGATGAAGGGATATCCCAAAGTGAACCTGCCACAGCTATATGATACTCCGGAACCTCCTCTTTAAAATACTTCAAAGATTCCAGTGCTTCCGGGATATCTTGTATCTCATCAAGGATAATAAGCGTATCACCCGGAGTAATGTCAACGGAAGTCATCGCACGCAGCCCCCGTAAAATTCTGTCAACATTGAAATCCTGAGAAAAAAGCTGGCGTGCAAGGTTATTCTTACGGCATACCACATAAGCCTCTTTTTTGTATTCAAGTTTGGCAAACTCATGGAGCAGCCATGTTTTCCCAACTTGTCGGGCACCATTTAAAATCAGAGGTTTTCTATCCTCACGGTTTTTCCATTCTATAAGTTGTTGCAAAACAAATCTTTTCATCTACAAACAGCATTTTTATACATGTAAAAACAGCGTATAATACATTTATCCGCACTTATTTAAAGCACAAATATACTAAAAATAAACAGATAATAGAAGCAATCTTATACATTTTTCCGCACTTTAATCAACTCCAATGGAAAGCAGTAGCCAATTTAGGATTGCCTTCTCCACGCTCGATGGCCACCAGCGTATTGATGCCCACGCCCGCCAGTTCGGAGAAGTTCCAGCTGATTGACCTTCAAACTCTTCCTGCACTCTTTAATCATCTTTCCTAGCTCTTTCATATTCACAACACATTGTGATTTTAGTCAGTTTTCATCCTAGTTCAAAGAAAAAAACAGCCGATAAAGCAACTATAATCATTGTATTCATATAGATTAACATCATATATTCAAGTTAATCTATATATTTACATGGATTATTTGTATATTTGCAAAAAAGGAACAACCATGTGGAATGAAATGAGCAATCCAGCTGTGCTGATGAGAATCGGCCAGCGCATCAAAGAGACACGTATCAGGCAGCATATCACGCAGGAAGAACTGGCAACGGCTTCCGGTGTAAGCCCCTTGACCGTTGCGAACATCGAGAAGGGCAAATCGGTATCGCTGCTGTTGTTCATCAGCGTACTCCGCTCGCTCGGCCTGCTGGAGAACCTGGAGCAACTGGTACCGGAAATCCGGGTCAGCCCGATAGAGCTCAAAAAACTGCAAGGAAAGAAACGCTACCGTGTACGCCATTTAAAACAAGATAACCATGAATGATTTGATAGTAGATGTAAAGCTATGGGGAGAAAGCGTAGGCTCTCTCTATTGGGAAAAGGAAAGCAATGCCGCCTTGTTCGACTATGAACGGAAGTTCATCCGCTCCGGTCTTGACATTTCTCCCATCATCATGCCCATCAGCCAGTACAGGAACACCCCCTACCGGTTCCTTGAAAACCGTACCGACTGTTTCAAGGGGTTGCCCGGCCTGTTTGCCGATTCACTGCCGGACACTTTCGGAAACCAGATCATCAATGAATGGTTTGCCAGCAAGGGATTGTCCGGAGAAGAGATTACCCCTTTAGACAGGCTTTGCTATGTAGGCAAACGTGGCATGGGCGCACTGGAGTTTGAGCCGTCCTCGCCAATCAACGGCATGAACGAATCATCAGTGCTCCATATCGAGGAACTGACTGAGCTTGCCAAATCCGTATTCACGGACAGAATGGCTTTTCAGGTCCAACTGCGCCAGGAAGGAAGAAACATTCTGGATATACTGAAAGTGGGAACATCTGCCGGAGGTGCCAAGCCCAAGGCCATCATCGCCTACAACGATATTACCGGAGAGGTACGCTCCGGACAGGTAAAAGCTCCTGAAGGATTCGGGTATTGGCTGTTGAAATTTGATGGCGGCAAATACAGCGAACACACGCAGATAACGGACAATCCACAAGGAATAGGAAATATCGAATATGCCTATCACCGGATGGCAAAAGCCTGCGGTATCGATATGATGGAATGCCGGTTACTTCAGGAAAAAGAGTCATATCACTTTATGACACGACGTTTTGACCGTATGGAAGACGGAGAGAAGATCCATGTACAGACATTGGCCGGGCTTGCCCACTATGACCGTGACCAACGCCATTCATACGAAGAGATATTCCGTATCATGCGGCAGATGAACCTCCCTTATCCAGAGCAGGAGGAACTATACCGAAGAATGGTGTTCAACGTCATGAGCCGGAACCATGACGACCATAGCAAGAACTTATCTTTCCTGATGGATAGACAAGGGAAGTGGAAACTGGCCCCAGCATACGACCTCTGCTACTCATACACACCGGGCGGCAAATGGACGAACCGCCACCAGCTGTCACTCAACGGCAAACAAGACAATTTCACGATGGAAGATCTGCAAAAGGTAGGTGAGAACATGGGTATCCGGAAACACAAACAGATTATCGAAGAGATACAGGAAACCGTATCGCATTGGCCTGAGACTGCCAAGGCACACCAAGGGGATTAGGGGCACGA
>ENA-OQJI01000291-OQJI01000291.1-human-gut-metagenome-genome-assembly--contig:-NODE-291-length-11717-cov-0.859016_pt1 | contig 11717 bp, 13 predicted proteins | sample MGYA00242602_ERZ504768 | MGnify/ENA primary metagenome ERZ504768 (study PRJEB26092, sample SAMD00036368) | human gut metagenome | host: Homo sapiens | study: EMG produced TPA metagenomics assembly of...
GGCAAACGGTAAAATTAAAACCAAAATTTTTTGATATGTTTTGCACGGCTTAATAATAAAAATCACCCCAAAGCAAAACAAGCAGACATATAGTCCGCTTGTTGCTTGCTATGTAATAAAATTAATAGTAAATTAGGAAATTGAACTGATAAATGCGCCTGAAACAATTTGAGTAATAAGAAGTATTGCCCATATTACTAAAGCAATAATAGAAAGAATGATACCTGCAGTTGCAAGTCCGTTATTTTCAGGATTTGCCTTTTTAGAATTAATACCAAGAATAAGACCAACTATACCGCAAGGAGCACAACAGCAAAGGCCTATAATACCGAGTACAAGTGATGCAGTAGCATTATTCTTTGCGCTTTTATCCTCTACAGGATACTGATTGTAGTTAGGATACTGCTGCTGATAGTTATTCTGATTGTAGTTACTGTAATCAGGCTGTGAACCGTATGGCTGCTGATAATCATTTGCACCATATGACTGCTGCTGATAACCCTGATTATTGTCTGTACCGTAAGGCTGCTGGTAACCCTGATTATTGTCTGTACCGTAAGGCTGCTGGTAACCCTGATTTGAGTAGTTATTCTGCTGTGGATCCGGGCCGTTGCCCTGTGGGTTATTCCAAGAATCGTTGTTGTAGCCGTTATTGTTGTAATTGTCCATCTTTTTCCTCCATAAATTTGTAAGCATAAAATCAGCAAACCACTGTAAATATACATAATTTACCTTAATGTTTATTATAAAGTACAAATCAACAAATGTCAACAATTAATTAACAAATGCCACAAATTAATACATATTTATTTACAGTTCAATACTCATAGTGGCAAAAGCATTAAGGTCTGTGCTTGCAATATTTCCGCTTAAAAAATTCATAATATCCCTGCGAGCCAACCATTGCCGCATTGTCACCGCAAAGAGATTTTTCGGGCATATAAAAAGCAAGTCCGTGCTGATCACATTCTTCCTGTAAAGAAGAACGCAAAAGTCGGTTTGCAGACACACCGCCCGCAATAACCAGCTTGTCAACCTTTAAATCTTCTGCCGCTTTCAAAAAATTGGTTTTTTAAACAGTCAACAACCGCATATCTGAAAGATGCGCAAACATCTGCCTTGTTAAGTTCTATGCCCTTTTGCGCAGAATTATGAATTAGATTTATTACAGCTGTTTTAAGTCCCGAAAAGCTGAAATCATACTGTGAACCGCTTACGGTAGGTCTTGGCAACTTAAATGCAAAAGGATCGCCGTCCTCTGCTACCTTATCAAGTGCAATTCCGCCCGGATACGGCATACCCATAGTTCTTGCCGCTTTATCAAATGCCTCGCCTGCCGCATCATCTCTTGTTTTGCCGATAATGCGCATTTTTGTGTAATCCTCAACCATTACAATATGACTGTGACCGCCCGAAACAACAAGGCAAAGAAACGGCGGTTTTAAATCGGGATTAGAAATATAATTAGAGGCAATGTGCGACCTTAAATGATGGGTCGGAACAAGCGGAAGTCCTGTTGAAAGAGAAAGTCCCTTTGCAAAATTAACTCCTACAAGCAAAGCCCCTATAAGACCCGGTGCATATGTAACCGCAATTGCATCTATTTCTTTTAAAGTAAGTTCTGCCTGCTCAAGCGAGTTTTTTACAACAGGCACTATTGCCTCGGCGTGTCTGCGGGATGCAATTTCGGGAACAACACCGCCATACAGTTTATGCTCCTCAACCTGAGAGGCAACAACAGAGGATATAACTTTTCTTCCGTCCTCAACAACCGCTGCTGCGGTTTCGTCACAAGAGGACTCTATTGCAAGTATCTTCATAAAAATAATCCTTTCGTTTTATCAAAAATACTTTGTCATCAGTATTGCGTTTTCGACAGGTTCAGAATAATAATTCTTTCTCTCCCCCACCTTAACAAAGCCTGCGTTTGAATACAGTCTTATTGCATTTTCATTGGATTGTCTTACCTCAAGAGTCAAAAAAGCCAGGCTGTTTTTCTTGGCAAAGGTAACAAGAGTATTTATCAAAGCCGTACCTATGCCCTTTTTCTGTGCGTTTTCATCAACCGCCACATTAAAAATATATCCTTCGTCAACAACAACATTCATTCCTATGTAGCCGAGAACCTTATCGTCCTCAACGCTTACATAAAAATGCGAGCCGTTGTTTTTTAGTTCAGACTCAAGACTTTTTAATGACCACGGATGAGAAAAGCATTTATTTTCAATCTCTGCCACCTGTAAAAGGTGGCTTTCTTTCATTTCTTCAATTCTCATATTGTTTTAAAATTTCCTTAACGGCACTGCAAATTTCATCTCGGCACTGTCTGTAAACCTCAACACCGCACATATACGGGTCGGCAACATTAATAACCTCGATTTTATCGGCAGGGACAGCGCACTGCGTCATAAGAAAAAACTTGTGGCTTGTCGACATACAATAAAATTTATCGTATTCGTCAAGTTTTTTTATCGGAATAAGCCGTAGAATGCATATCCGAAATATCAATACCGATTTCTTTGCAGACTTCAACCGAATTTTCAGAAACAGGCATACCAGTAACAGTTGTTGTACCCATACTCTCTGCCCTTACGGCAAGTCCTTTTTCCTCTGCAAAACGGTTAAAAACAGCCTCTGCCATAGGGCTGCGGCAAGTATTGCCTGTGCATACAAACATAATTTTATTTTTTGGCATCATACCAAGTCCTTCCGACAGCAGCGTCGGCGGTAAGAGGAACAGAAAGTTTTACGGCGTTTTCCATTTCCTCCTGCAACAGCTTTGCCACTGTTTCCTTTTCATTTTCGGGAGCCTCGACAATCAACTCATCGTGCACCTGCAAAATAAGTCTTGCCTGCAAGCCCTCTTTTTTCATTCTTTCGTCAACTTTAATCATTGCGATTTTGATAATATCTGCGGCAGTGCCTGAATCGGCATATTTCTTGCCACACGCTCACCGAAAGCTCTCATCATATGTTTGCCCGAGCTAAGTTCAGGCAAATATCTTCTTCTGCCGAACATTGTTTCAACATAACCGTCACGCTTTGCTTTTTCAACGACATTTTTCATATATTCGTCAACACCGCTGTAATGAGCGAGGTAGTCTTTAATATATTTAGATGCCTCTTTATTGGTTACTTTAATATCCTTAGCAAGTGAGTAAGCACCGATTCCGTAAACTATACCGAAGTTTACCGCCTTGGCACGGCTACGCATTGTGGAATTAACCATTTCAACAGGCATATTAAACACCTGTGACGCTGTAATAGTGTGAATATCGGCATTCGTATTAAATGCCTCTATCATATTCTTGTCGCCCGAAATATGAGCAAGCACTCTTAATTCAATTTGAGAATAGTCGGCATCAACAAGCACCCAACCCTCTCTTGCGGCAAAAAACCTTCTCAATTCTCTGCCGATTTCTGTACGGACAGGGATATTTTGCAAATTAGGCTCTGTTGAGCTGATTCTTCCCGTTCTGGTTTCGGTTTGATTAAAACTTGAGTGTATTCTGCCGTCCTCGGCAATAACCTTTAACAACCCCTCGCAATAGGTTGAATAAAGTTTTGCAAGCGTACGGTACGAAAGCACCATTTCAACCGCAGGATGTTCGTAGCGCAGACTTTCAAGCACCTCTGCGTTTGTACTGTAGCCGCTTTTTGTTTTCTTCTTACACGGAAGTCCTAAATCTTCAAAAAGCGCCTTGCCAAGCTGTTTCGGAGAATTTATGTTAAATTCATAACCGATGCTTGTGTATATCTCATTTTCAAGATTTTTTATCTGTTCGTGCAATATCTTGCCGTAGTCCTCTATACCCTGCCTGTCAACGGCAAATCCGATGTTCTCCATTTTAGCAAGCACCTTTGCAAGAGGAATTTCAATATCTGTCAACAGCTTTTCCTGTTCGTTTTGTATCTATATCTTTCTTAAGTTTTTTCGCAAAGCACATCATATACGGCAAGAGCAGAAAGTTCCGAAAACTTCTCGTTTTTCGGAAGCGTTATTCCGTAACCGCCGCATAAATTTTTCGTCACTGTAATCTTTTGATGACGGCTCAATAAGATATGCCGCAAGTTCAATATCAAACGCAAGCGATTTTACTTCAATATTCTTCTTATCGGCATAAGCAAAAACTGTCTTGCTACCGTGAGTAAATTTCAAAATTTCTTCATTTTCAAGAAGTTTGTCGAAAAATTCGTTATCCTTAACAATATAAACTTTACCGTCAAAAAGAATATTGCAAACAGGATTTTCTATATCAGAAAAATCAGTTTTAAAATATACCTTACCCTGTTTTTTAATTTTCTCATACAGAACATTAGCATCTGCATTTTCTACGACTTCAAAGTTCTGCACAGCTGCAGGCTTTTCCTCCGCTGTCGGCATTTCTTTTAATCCGAGTTTGTCGATAAGCGAGAATAGTTCAAGTTTTGCCATAAACCTCGCACATTCTTCGGGGTTCTTTTAATTCTACTTTGTAATCCTCAACATTTGTATTGATAGGAACTTCGCAGAAAATCTCACCGAGCATACGACTTAACTTCGCATTTTCCTCGGAATTTTTAAGTTTATTTCTGATGCCGTCCTTAACATCTATCTCGTCAATATGGCTGTAAATGTAATCAACACTGCCAAAGCGTGAAATCAAATCGCCTGCGCCCTTAGGGCCGATTCCCGCAACACCGGGAATATTATCGGACGAATCGCCTTGAATAGCCTTAATTTCTATAAGCTGTTTTGGTGTAACGCCGTAATCCTCAAGAATTTTTGCGGGTGTATAACTGATGTCTTGCTTGTTTGTGCAGAGATGCACTGTTGTTGTATCGGAAACAAGCTGTAAGCTGTCACGGTCACCTGTCGCAATCACACATTCGTTGCCGTTTTTCTCGCAAGCCTTTGCAAATGTTCCCAAAATATCGTCGGCCTCATATCCCTCGCAGGTCACAAGAGTATAACCCAAAAGCTGTAAAAGCTCTTTTAGCGGTTTAATCTGTGAGGCAAGCTCTTCCGGCATACCCTTTCTTGTTGCCTTGTAGCCTGCATATGCCTTGTGGCGGAATGTAGGAGCTTTAAGGTCAAAAGCAATAGCTACCGCATCGGGATTTTCTTCGTTTTTTATTTTTGTGAGCATTGTAAGAAATCCGTAAATCGCATTTGTAAACTGACCGTCTTTTGTTGTAAGCGGTCTTATACCGTAAAAAGCACGGTTTACTATACTGTTTCCGTCAATAACAAGCATTCTCATAGCTTATACATCACATCCATTACTTTTCCGTTTTTAATATAAATTCTCGGTACACGCTTGCCTACAAGGCAAACTACTTCATAGTTAATAGTATCAGTATTTTTTGCAAGGTCATCGGCTGTCATTTCGCCGTTTTCGCCTGTTCCGAAAATCACTACCTCGTCACCGATTTTTACATCTTCAATATCGGTAACATCAATCATAGTCTGGTCCATACATATTCTGCCCACAATTTTTGCTTTTTTACCGTTGACAAGCATATATCCGTCCTTTGCGTTCTGACGAATAAAACCGTCGGCATATCCAATCGGAACAGTTGCAATCTTCATATCTTTAGGAGCGGTAAATGTTCTTCCGTATGAAATATCAGCACCCTTTTTAAGATTTTTACATATGCAACCGTTGATTTAAAGTACATTGCGGGAATAAGATTTAAATTATTCTGAATTTTATACGACGGAGCAAGTCCGTAAAGTATAATACCCGCTCTTACCATATCGCAATATGTATGCTCGTAATCTTCAATAGCACCGCTGTTTGAACAGTGGCAAATCTTAATGTTAATTCCCGATTCTTTAAGTTTATCTCTTACATAAGTAAAGCAACTGTACTGCTTTTCTGTAAAATCTTTGCCGTCCTCGGCTTCATCCGATACACAGAAATGAGTAAACATACCCTCAAGCTCAAGATTTTTGAGAGTGCAGGCTGTTCTAATTTCTTCGACAGAATAATCATCTCTCGGAAATTCCTGACACATAAAACCTATTCTGCTCATACCGGTATCAACTTTGATGTGAATTTTACAAACCACATTCTGCTCACAGCAAGCCTGTGAAAGCATTTTTGCGTATTCAAGGCTGTAGACCGCTTGAGAAATGTTATATTCCGAAAGTCGTTTAGCTTCATTTGCAGGAGTAAAGCCTAAAATTACAATAGGCAATTTTGCGCCTGCCTCACGGATTTCAATACCCTCGTCAATATTTGAAACGGCAAAAAGTCAGCGCCAAGTTGCTCATAGAGTTTAGACAGTTCAACGGCGCCGTGACCGTAACCGTCTGCTTTTATAACGCAGCAAATCTTTGCTCTGCCGCCGACTTTGTTTTTTATTTCATTAAAATTATGCTTAATTGCATCAAGCGATACCTCTGCCCAGGTTCTCTTTAAGTAATCCATCAAACTACCTCTTTTTATTTTTTATTCGCATCTAATTTAATACCGTAAACATCTGTATTTTTTACAAATCAAATTGCACTGTCTTAAATATTTATTATAATACTTTTACACCGATAAATCAATCCATATTGACAAAGAAAAACTAAGTGCTAAAATATTAGTAGATTACGCACAAAAGGTTGATTTTATGGAAATAAATATTCGCAAAGCAGTCAAAAAGTGATTACCCTGCCATGGTTAAAATCTGGAACGAAGTTGTAGAGGACGGAATAGCCTTTCCGCAGCTTGATTTACTTGACGAAAACAGCGGTGCGGAATTTTTCGGTTCACAAACATATTGTGCAGTTGCGGAAAATACCGAAAGCCACGAAATTTTAGGCTTATACATTCTTCACCCCAACAATGTAGGCAGATGCGGTCACATTTGCAACGCAAGCTATGCCGTAAAAAGCAGTGCAAGAAATTTACATATCGGTGAAAAGCTTGTTTCGGACTGCCTTGTTCAAGGCAAGGAAAACGGATTTAAAATTTTACAATTCAACGCAGTTGTAAAGTCAAATCTTTCTGCCCGACATCTTTACAAAAAACTCGGTTTTGTCGAGCTTGGTACAATTCCAAACGGATTTTTGCTCAAAAGCGGAGATTACGAAGACATAGTAATTTACTATCACACACTTTAATTTACACATAAATTATGCCCCTGTCGCAAGACAAGGGCATTTTTCAGCTTAAAAGCATTTGATAATGCGGTATTTTATCCTCAAGATACGGGCCTTCGGTAACAACAAATCCAAAACTTTTATAAAAATCAAGCAAATACGCCTGACCTGAAATCCTGATTTTTTGTATCTTCATAATATTGTGAATAAAGTCAATGCACTTTTGCACAATCTCTCTGCCAAGTCCTTTTCCTCTGTATGTCTTATCAAGCACAATTCTGCCTATAGACGGCTCATCGTATGAAAGATTAGGAGGTAAAATTCTCGCATAGCCAATAATTTTACCGTCATCTTCAAGTATTAAATGCATACATTTTGTTCTTTATTCATCGGGGTCTATTTCAAGGCAATTCTGCTCGATTACAAAGACTTCAAATCTCAATTTCAAAACAGCATATAATTCTGACCCGACCCCCAAAAGTTAGACCTAAAAAATCTAACTTTGGAGGTCGGTATTTTTATGTCAAAATACAGTTATGAATTCAAGAAGAAGGTAGTAATGGACTACATAAATGGAAAAGGAGGATATAAAAGTTTATGTAAAGAAAATGGGATACCGAGTCAAACAATATTACGAGATTGGATCACAGCATACAAAGAATTTGGAAACAAAGGATTAATGCGATCAAGAGAAAAGAAAAATTACTCTTTTGAATTTAAGATGCATGTGGTAGAATTATACTTAACAACGGAAGTATCGTATCGAGAACTTGCATTGAGTTTAGGTATCAATAATCCACCAATGATAGCAAAATGGGTAACCGATTACCGTGCAGTTGGAGCTGATGCGTTACGACCAAAGAGAAAAGGACGGAAACCCAAAGTGTCTAAACCAAAAAAGATAATACCTAACACAGGAAAAGAAAAAGCTGAATCAGAATATCTGAAACAGCTTGAAGATGAGAATTTAAGATTAAGGATTGAAAATGCGTATTTAAAAGAGCTGAGGAGATTGCGTTTGGAGGAAGAAAAACCTCCGAAAAACAGGCAAGAATAATACACAGTCTCCGAGGAGAATTCAGGCTAAAAGATATTCTTGCCGTAACAGGTTTTCCAAAGTCAACATATATGTATTGGCAAAATAGATTTGAGCGAGAGAACCCGGATGAAAAATTAGAAAAAGAAATTCTTAATATACGAAAAGTGCATAAAGACTATGGTTATCGCAGAATTTGGGGAGAATTGCGAAACAGAAATATTTTTGTAAACAAGAAAAAAGTTCAAAGAATTGTTCAGAAATTGAACCTGCAAGTAACCTCGTTTACTCATAAAAGCAGAAAATACAGTTCATACAAAGGTAAAGTAGGAAAGATTGCTCCAAACAGGATTAACCGTAGATTTAACACAAGTGTACCGCATCAGAAAATCACAACAGATACAAGTGAATTTAAGTATTATGAGGTTGACAGCAAGGGCAGAATGATAATCAAAAAGCTCTATTTTGATCCATTTATGGATATGTTTAACGGAGAAATTCTGAGTTTTGGCATATCTCAAAAGCCATCTGCCGAGAACATTATGAGTGCATTAGATGAAGCTATTACTATCACTAATGACTGTTCATATCGCAGGACTTTTCACTCTGACAGAGGATGGGCTTATCAGATGAAAGCATATTCACAAAAGCTGAAAGAAAACAGAATATTTCAGAGTATGTCAAGAAAAGGAAATTGTCACGATAACTCTGTTATGGAAAATTTCTTTGGAATATTAAAGCAAGAAATATATTATGGAAAAGTTTATTACAGCTATGAAGAGCTTAAACAAGCAATTATCAAATACATTGATTACTACAACAACAAGAGAATCAAACAAAAACTCGGCTGGTTAAGTCCGGTTGAGTACAGGATTAATGCCTTAGTTGCATAACAAAAGCGTAGCAGCTAAAAGCCACTACGCTTTCAAGTCTAACTTTTTGGGGTCACCACAATGTGAGTGCTGTTTTTATTGTACTCGAGCTTCTTCCTGTAATTTGATGAGAAACAGCTTTGCATTGGAAGTTTTGAATTCACCGATTTTGCGACTGCTTTCAACTAACTACTCGAATTAATATTTTTTCTTTGTATTTGCTATAGGCTGGTGAGATTTGAAATCTGTTCATATCCGTAATCATTATTGTGATAGATTTCGATTTGCTTTCTTGTATTTATAATCCAACACCACTTGAAATTACAATCTGAATTTGAGTCATATCGTTTACATTAATCTGACCGTCGCAATTTATATCCGCCGTTTGTTTCTGAGTTTCTGAAAGTACCACATCACCGGCGAGGTATCTTTGACCTAATGTAACATCAAGAATAGAAAGCGTTCCGTTACCGTCAATGTCACCAAGGAGAACATCGCTTTGGTTTATCAAATGTATAGCTAATATAATATTTCTTATTTTTTCCGCCGCCTTCTTTTATGAATTTAGCATTATTGCCGTTTACCTTTGCCGTAACTGTTTCAATATCGCCCCACCCATAAATAGGAGTAACCTCAATTTTTACTGTATAGGATTTATTACTTATAAATTTACTGTCAGTCGGTGACCATTCAATTTTGTTGATATTTACATTGCCGGCAACGCAACTTGCCGTTTTGGCAGGTGCAGCACCAACTGTTGGAGCTTTGATATTAACCTCAATGTTCTGGGTTTTGTATTTGTCCGGCACGCTAACATTGATGTCAAATATCATATACCTTTTTCCGTTTGCTCTTTTTTAATGTGCCTACGCTGTCTATGCCATTTACTTTTCCGTAAATGTTGTTGTTCAGTTCATAACCGCTTTTTGGAATAATCTCAAGTGCAAGACTCAGTTTTTCGCCTATAGAAATTTTGTAGCTGTCATCAAGACGCTTTCCGTACTTTGCCCACTCTACTTCACCAATCGTGTATAGGGCATTTTCGGAGGTTTTTGGCTTTTTGTAATCACCGATTGTTTTGTTATTACACATCTCATCAAAATTGTCAAAGTAAATATCGTTCATATATTTGAGCTTTTTGTCGATTTTGATATTTACTATATTTGAATGTACGGTATTATTGCCACTTATAGCATCGCAGTATATCTGTTTGCCGTTAAGCCAGTCGCTGACATTGGTAATAAATAATTTTTTGCCTCCGAATGATGTGGAAAGCTCACCGTATCCGTTGGTTAATATATAGAGCCAGTCAATTTCTTTGCCATTTTCATCAATAATATGCCATTTATATGTGTCTGCATTTGTTGCATTAATATCAAAGGTAACAGCGTCACCAAGGTTTGGAGAATACCCGTCTGTGGGCTGAGTTGTAATAACCGGATTTGGAGCTATTATTTGAAGATATTTTTTACCTAATGAGTTTGATACAATATTTTATGTCAACTTTTTTTTTCGTCATCATATACTTTGCACTTTGAAGATATTACATTTGAAAAATTAACCCTTCTTGCTAACCATTGGTCAGTTATTTTGGGCTTTTGCAAGAAAGTAATTCCGTAAGAGCCTACATATGTGCCACCTGAGATAACGGGGAGATAATCATAATCTAATGTTGTTTTTATGCACACAGCACCTTCAAAATTATAATTATTTTCATCAAATAGTTTGAAATACCCGCCGTTAATGTTAAATGATTGCATATTTGTTGCTTCAACAGCAGCTTTTGTAGCATAGTAGTTTCCGCCGTTGATTGTGAGTTTACCGCCGTTTGCTACAACGCCAAATGCCTGTTTACGTTCATAATAGTCATCATATTCAAAGTTACCTTGGTTAATTGTAGCGGTTGTATATTCATCAAATACAATCGCATTATACAGTCCGCCAAAATGACCGTTATTAATAGTTATATTTTTATAGTCATTCTCGTAAGCGTTTTTAACTAAAGTACCGATTACAGGGCCTTTTGATGTTGCTTCAAATTTACCGCCGTTAATGGTGACATTGCCTCCCGTAATGTTTATAGCCGGCTTTTCGGTATATGTTGTATATATGCCACCGTCTATTTGCAGATTTCCTTTTGAAATAACGCAAGGAAAATCATAGTAAAACTCTGTGCTTCTTGCTACACCCTTTATATTGCTTAATCTTAGGCTTGCACCCTTTGCAACATTAAATATACATCTGTTATTGTTTCCTGAGAAAAAACTGAATGTAGTGTTGTTATCGTTTAAACTTGAAGTATCAAACTGAAGTATTCTAAGACTACCACGTTTAATGTTAAAAAGACAATCATCATAAAGGGTTTCCCTTGAAATTTTAAATTTATTCATATTAATAGTAATTTCAGCTTTTGGATCATCTAAGCATAACTCATTATTTTGTTTTGAGTCTTCTATAACTTCATAGCCATTGTAACTATTGGAAAAATTTATAGTAATCCATTGCTTTCCGCCTTTTGCAAGTGCGGCTTTAAGCTCGTCATAGCTTTTAACAATAATCTGATTGCTTCTTTTTTGGAATTGTAAGTGAATCAAATTCATAATTGCAGCCGCCGCATTTTTTATACCATCTGCCATCTGTTGTATTGGTAGGCTGCTTGTCAACATACCAATGCTCTCTTCCTTTATAAGATGATTCGCTATGAGTATAAACCGTATCAAGCATTTTTTTACCG
>ENA-OQJI01000293-OQJI01000293.1-human-gut-metagenome-genome-assembly--contig:-NODE-293-length-11694-cov-2.051526_pt1 | contig 11694 bp, 10 predicted proteins | sample MGYA00242602_ERZ504768 | MGnify/ENA primary metagenome ERZ504768 (study PRJEB26092, sample SAMD00036368) | human gut metagenome | host: Homo sapiens | study: EMG produced TPA metagenomics assembly of...
TAGCCTATTCCATATCCTCTTGCAAGTCATTCATACACAATGCTTATATGCTTGAACGATTTATTTGCGTGTTCGGGATTAACCCAGACATGCAAGTTATTGACAAACTTTTCAAAGAACTCATTTTATTTACTGCCAGAGCCGCTTAGGCTTGGCGAATTTTTAACGAACTATTATTTTACTAAAAGAAGCTGATAAATTTTGAAGGGTAAATGAATATTCTTGATTAGATCTTATTTTATACTATAAATTGGAATTTTCCTCCAGTAAGATATTTCAGTAATACAAACGTAATTGGCTTGTAAGTAAATCATCAAAAGGATGCAATCGGCACGAAATATCACCGCTCTATTTTTGCATCAGAAAAAATTAGTAGCGAAGGATGATTAAAACTAACAAGATGTTTCTTACAGCTTCGGCGATGATTCTAAGTGTCAGTGCCCAGGCTTTTACTTTAAAAGGTGTGGTTGTTGATAACTCAACGAAAGAGCCGCTTATCGGAGCAACTGTTCAAGTAGGTGGAACCACGACAGGAGTTATTACTGATATCGACGGACGGTTCGAAATTAAAGATATAAAAGGTAAAACATGTACGCTGATTGTACAGTATGTTTCTTATAAGACGCAGGAAATTGTTGTAGAAAAAGGACAGAAGGATGACCTGGTTATAGCACTTGCTTCCGATAATCAGCAGCTTGATGAGGTTACGGTGGTAGCCAGGAAGAATCTGGAGAATGAACGTTCGTTGATGATGGAGCGTCAGAAGTCGAGTGTAGCTATCGAAAATATCGGGGCGAAGGAAATGAGTACAAAGGGAATTTCCAATGTAGAAGAAGGCGTAAAGAAGATTACCGGTGTGTCGGTTGCTTCGGCTGGACAAATCATTGTACGCGGACTGGGTGACCGTTACAGCACGACGACATTGAACGGGTTGCCTATTGCTTCTCCCAATCCTGACCATAAGTTGATACCGCTTGACTTGTTCCCGTCTTCTACCGTGAAGAATATTACCGTAAGTAAAGTCTATGAGGCCAATTCGTTTGCTGATTATTCAGGTGCACATATCGACATAGGTACAAAAGAGCAGACTGGTGAAGATTTTTTCAGCCTTTCGTTTAATACCGGGGGCAAGTTCAATACTTTAGGAAAAGATACTTATCAGATGGATCGTGATGGAACTTTGTTTAAAACTCCGTCACTTGACAATAAGTTACGTGATATGTCGCTAGTGGATTTTGAGGAATATGCCGGAAAAAACCAGTTGTTCAATACCAGTTTTGATGTATCTCGCAGTAAGTCTTTACCTGAATTTGGTGGAAACGTAGGGTTTGGAAAGAATTTTGATATAAACGGGAATACTCTTAGCTTGCTGGCTTCAATGGGGGTAAGCAATGAACAGCAAACGATGCTTGATGCCAGTGTACGTACGCTGGAGGCTACCGGAACCACATTGAATGATTTCAGTTATGACAGTTATTCCAGTGAACTGAAGATTGCCGGATTAGGTAGTCTGGGATATAGTTTCCGTAAGCAAGACCAGTTGAATTATACTTTTTTCTATGCCCGCAATGCTATAGACAATTACATGCTTCGTGAAGGATATGATTATGAAGATCATAACTTGATTGGTAGCAATAACGTAACGCATGTCTATACACTGCAAAACCATCAGTTGGGTGGAAAACACTTTTTCGGTGACAAATGGAGTATGAACTGGAGTGGTTCGTATAGCAAGACTTCGAGTGATGAACCCGACCGCCGGCAGATTATGTTTATCAGAGAAGGTAGTGAAATCAATTTGTTTAAGCTGAACCGTCAGGAAACCATGCGTTATTTTGGTGTACTTGATGAAAAAGAATGGGTAGGCAATCTGTCGGGTGACTATAAATTTGGAAACCAGAACAAGTTGCAGGCTGGATTTACTTACAAGGACAAGACACGCGACTATAGCTCAACTCGCTTTTACTATAATTTGAATAAGTTGAATCCGGTGATTGGAGGTGAAGAGGATATTTATACACCTTCCGGTTTCCTGAATCAGGAAGCTATAGAAAGTGGACTTGTTTCCATCTCACGCTCTCAGCAGCCCAAAGACAGTTATACAGCTGGAAATAAAATTTATGCAGGATATATTTTAGCTGATATTTATCCGGTAGAAGCTCTATTGGTGAATGTGGGAGTACGCTATGAAAGCAGTAAGCAGTGGGTGAATTATGCAGAAGACGGAGGAAAGTTACAGCGCCGTGACTTAAACAGTAACGATTTGTTTCCTGCCATGAACTTACGTTATCAGCTGGATAAAAGAAACAGTCTTCGTTTTTCATTCTCGCGTACAGTGACGCGTCCTTCATTTATCGAAATGGCTCCTTTCCTTTATCAGGAATCGTATGGTTCGGCACAGATCCGAGGTAATGCAGATTTGAAGAACGGTTATAACTATAACCTTGATTTGCGTTATGAGTTCTTTGGAGAAAATGGTGACATGTTCTCGGCAACAGCTTATTATAAACATTTGGAAGACCCTATTGAGCAGATCCAGCAATTGTCGGGAGGAGCTACTATCCATTCGTTCCAGAATGCCAATAATGGTATGGCTGCCGGTCTGGAGGTTGAATTCCGTAAAGAACTGATACGTGATTTACGTTTGGGAGCCAATGCTTCGTTTATGTATACTGACGTAAAGCTTCCCGAAGGAGGAGCGTATACCAATACTCAGCGTGCTTTGCAAGGAGCATCTCCTTATCTGGTGAATGCTGATATCACTTATACTCCGCGTCTGGATGATGTGAAACAGTTGAGTGCAGCTTTGGTCTATAACCTGCAAGGTCCTCGTATTCAGTCGGTCGGTATTTCCGGACTGGGAGATGTCAAGCAGCAGCCGGTACATACTATGAATTTTGTGGGTAGCTTTAAATTCAATGAAAAGGTTTCATTAAAACTACAGATAAACGACTTGCTCAACCAGCCTGTTATCTTCAAGCAGGAAGTTCCTTCTACAGGAGAAAAGGTCGAAGTTGAGCGTTTCAAACGTGGAAGTAGTTTTGAAATCGGTGTGACATATAACTTATAATCGAAATAAATTCTAAACAACTAACTTAAACAAAACATTTTGAGTATGAAAAAGAATTGGAAGTTTGCAACAATGGCATTGATAGCAGGTGTTTCTCTTTTTGCAACCTCTTGCAGTAGTGATGAAGATCCTGTCAATAATCCGGGTGATGGAGGTGAAGATACCTATGTTCTTGACAGTGATATTACCGAAAATGTAACGTTGGAAACTGGAAAAACTTATACACTCAACGGAGGTGTGCATGTAAAATCGGGAGCAACTCTTACTATTCAGCCGGGAGTTACTATCGTTGCACAACATGATGAAACAGTAGATTATATTCTTATCGAACAGGGAGCTAAGATTGATGCGCAGGGTACAGCTGCACAGCCTATTGTTATGACTTCTGAAAAGAAAGAAGCAGGAGCTTGGGGAGGTTTGCATATCTGCGGTTATGCTCATACAAATAATGGATCGGGAAAATCAGAAATAGGTAATGCACCTTATGGAGGAAACGATGATGCTGACAACTCTGGTACATTGAAATATATCCGTTTGGAATATACCGGATATGCTTTTGATGAAGAACATGAAGCAAACGGAGTTTCTTTCTATGGTGTTGGTAATGGAACTACTGTAGAACATTTGCAGGCTTATCAGGGATCGGACGATGGATTTGAATTCTTTGGAGGTTCTGTCAATGTAAAATATATGGTTGTGACAAGCTGTAGTGACGACTCTTTCGACTGGACTGAAGGATGGAACGGGAAAGCACAGTTCCTGGTTGCTTATCAGGAAGGTGAATCTTCACTGGGATATGCTTGCGACTGTCTGATGGAATGTGACAATAATGGTACTAACAATGCGGCAACTCCGGTTGCACATCCGACAATTGCCAATGCTACTTTAATTGGAAACGGTGGAGATGCTCAGGGAGTACGCTTGCGTGCCGGTACTCAGGTAGAACTTTACAATACAATCATAACAGGCAAAGGCAAACCGCTGACAGTGGAAACAAATGAAACAGAGAATGCTTTAAAAGGTGGTACTTCAAAACTGGAGTATGTTGCTATCAGTGGTGAATTGTCATCTAAGCAGGGAATCTATACAAATGCAGACTTTGCTCAGGCTACTGGCAATCTGACAAATCAGGAATTCTCATGGACAGGCAAATATGTAGGTACTCTTGACGGAGGAAAAGATTTGTCTGCAGACAGCTTCTTTACTAAAACCGACTATAAAGGTGCTGTAAAGAGCGGTGACGACTGGACTTCTGGTTGGACACTATAATATCAAGTCTTGCCAAGAGGCATACGAACTTCTGCTTTTTTATCCGGAACCGGTTGCTGATGCTCGGTTCCGGATTCTTTTTATTATAGGCTATTCGTTTTCATCCCTATCTTCATCCTGACTGATCAGGCGTGAAGATAGTTTCTTTTTAGGGGTAATTCCCAGTTCTTTCAGCATTTCTGCCTGGCGGATAACATTTCCTTTTCCTGCCGATAATTGTCCGAGTGCAGTATCGTAAGCTGCTGAAGCAGTCTTTAAAGTTTCACCTATACGTTCGAATGTTTCGGTAAAACTTGCTAATTTTTCGTATAAGGCAGTACCTCTTTTTACTATTTCTCGGGTGTTTTTTTCCTGATATTCTCGTTTCCACAGATCGAGTGCCAGCCTGAGTGCTGCTATCAAGTTGGTAGGACTCATCAGGACAACCTTTTTCTTGTAGGCATAGTTCCAGAGATTCGGATCTGTTTGCAGGGCCAGTACATAGGCAGGCTCGTTAGGAATGAACATCATTACAAAATCGAGCGAGGAGATATTATATTTGGAGTAATCTTTCTGACTTAGTTCATCGATATGAGCTTTTACAGAGGATAAATGAGCTTTCAGGTATTGTTCCTGTTCGCTACGTTCAGAGCTGTTTACATAATTGGCATAGGCTGTGAGTGAAACCTTTGAGTCGATGATTACCTGGCGGTTGTCGGGGTACTTTACCAGAACATCCGGTTGCAGGCGTTGGCCGTTTTCGTTACGTAAAGGTTCTCCATGCTCATCTTTTTAAAAAATTCCTGGCGGAAATATTCTTCTCCTTCACGCAGTCCGGAATTTTCGAGAATCGATTCCAATATCATTTCGCCCCAGTTCCCTTGTGTCTTTGAATCACCTTTCAGCGCACGGGTCAAGTTATTGGCTTCGTCACTGATTTGTTTGTTCAGTTGTACCAGTTCCTTAATTTTGTCTTCCAGTGAAAAACGCTGCTTCGATTCTTTGTCGTACACTTCAGCTACCTGATGTTTGAATTCGTTCAGATTTTCTCTGAAAGGCTTTAATAAGTTGCTGAGACTTTCGGCACTTAGTTTATTGAATGATTCTGCCTTCTGCTGGAATATTTTGTTGGCGATGTTTTCAAATTCCATATTGAACTGACGGCGTAATTCTGCTACTTCTTGCTTTTGTGCATCCAGCTTTTCTTGCCACATCTGTTTTTCTACCTGTTGCAACTCTTCTACATGTTTCTGCTGTAATTTCATCTGTGTTTGTAATGCCGATACTTTACGTGATGCCAACAGATATCCCAAAGTGATTCCGGCAGCCAGTCCTATTAATAAAAATATGATTTCCATTATTTTTCCTTATTTGTTTATTCTGCTTGTTACCTTATATAATTATAAAATTTTTCTCCGTAAACACTTTTACCAAGATTTTTGTCAGGGGCTTTGGGCTTTGCTTGTGCATGCATAATCCCCTTTGCGAAGTTAGGAAAAAACCGGAAACCCTAAAAAAGATTAGAAATTTATCCATTATCTTCTTTAAAAAGAGTGATAACTGATTTATTTTTTATATGCTTGCACTGTTATTTGTTCATACATTTAATCATTTATGAAACACACCAAATTTATCACCCTAACTGTTGGAATGTTTTTTGCTCTTTCTTCATTTGGAAATACTTCTGAAGATCCGTTGAAAATTGTACAGAAAAGTATTTTGGAAGATCCTCTTATGGAACAAATAAGCCGGATGGCTCATCATATAGTATCGACTGGTCTTAATGCCGGGGATGGATACGGTGAAGTATGGATACGTGATTTCAACACTTTTATACAAGTAGCCATGGATGTCATGCCTGACCAGCAAGTTCAGGAATGTCTGAACACTTTTTTTCATTTTCAGGGAGAAGGTGGTGACATTGTAGACGGATATATGGATATCCGTAAAGCTAATTTGAATGATCCGGAGGGTTACCGTTATCGTCTGTCTGAAACCTGTCCACAGTATGCTGCTCATAAAAATACAGTAGAAACCGATCACGAAACGTCATTGGTACAGGCTGTTTATCAATATGTAAAAAAGAGCCAAAACACAGCATATCTGCAAACTGTAATTAACGGAAAAACGGTAGAACAGCGTATGAATGAGGCTCTGCAATACCTCATGAATGAAAAATTCAACAAACAATATGGATTAATTACAGGAGCTACTACCGCCGACTGGGGAGATGTACAGCCTGAACACCCTTGGGGAGTAGCGATTGATGATAATACGCATTATACCATTGATATTTACGACAATGCCATGCTGGTGCTGGCAATTGACAACTTTAAGGAAATTGCGATAAACAAGGCCTATGGAGAGAAATGGGAGAGTGTAAAAAAACAACTGATGACCAATATCCGTAAACATTTGTGGGACAGCCAGCGTCAGAAATTTATTCCACACATCTATCTGAATGGTTCTCCTTTCCCTGAAACATTTGATGAAAATCAGGTGTATTATCATGGTGGCACAGCAGTTGCCATTTTGGCTGGTCTGCTTACAAAAGAAGAAATAGCACATGCCAATCAGCGCATGTTGGAAAATGTAGAAAAAGCACATGCCCAGACTATCGGCCTGACTATGTATCCGACTTATCCGACAGGCAGTTTTCAGAATGTAGGAATGCATCCCTACGGTTATCAGAATGGAGGAGACTGGACATGGTTTGGGGCCAGAATGATCTGGGGACTGACAGAAAATGGTTTTATAAAGGAAGCTTATGAAGAGCTGAAGCCAATGCTGGAAAGAGTGGTAAAGAACAATGGGTTCAATGAGTGGTACACTCCGGCAGGAGAATCAAAAGGTTCAGGTACTTTCCGTGGTGAGGCTGGTGTTTTGTGCAGAGCCATCGAAGGTTTGCGGAAATGGGCAGAAAACTATCAGTCTGTATCAGTTGAGGAAGCTCAAGGTGGAATGGTATTATTCACTTTCGGGCAATCAAATTCTGCCAATCATGGTATTGGGAAATATCAACCGGAGCATCAGGTTTACAACTATTTCGAAGGTCGTCTTTATCCTTCTTCCGATCCACTGATTGGAGCGACTGGCTACGGAGCCAGCGTATGGATCGTTTGGCAGATAAACTGATCGATGAGAAAATAACGACGAAAGTCACTTTAGTTCCCATCGGTGTAGGAGGTGTAGAAATAGCAGCTTGGGCTAAGGGAGGCTATTTGTATGATAAACTGACCCAAACTATTGCCCAGTTGAAGGAGCAAGGACTCATTCCCGACTATATCCTGTGGCATCAGGGAGAAACCGATAATATTAAGAATACTTCGAAAGAAGAATATATTCGTCAGTTTGAGACTATCCGCGAAGCTTTTAGAAGCCAGGGCATCGAAAGTCCTATTGGTATAGCTATTGCTTCTTATCATCCAGAATGTATAGATAGTGAAGATGGTAATGATTCTCAGATACGAGAGGCACAACAAGCTCTCTGCAAAAAATACAGCGATCTTTTCATCGGTCCGGATACCGATAAATTGAACAAAGCCCTTCATCGTCCCGACGGAGTACATTTTTCTCACATCGGTCTCGATGCGCATGCAGACGGATGGGTTAAAGCCATAAAGAAAGTCAGATAAGTGTCAGCGCTGTCTGAGTATATGTCAGAAAATCGTGCCAGAATGTCAGTTTATGCTTTTGGCACGATTTTCGCTATTTATATAGCGTCCGGCAGAAAAGAAAAGCCATGGACAGTTTAATCAAGTATAAACAATAAAAAATATAAAGACTATGAACATTAAACCATTAGCAGACAGAGTCTGATTCTTCCGGCTCCTGCAGAAGAAAAAACAATCGGCGGTATTATCATTCCTGATACAGCAAAAGAAAAACCATTGCAGGGTGAAGTTGTGGCAGTAGGAAATGGCACAAAGGATGAAGAAATGATATTGAAAGTTGGCGATACAGTATTATATGGAAAATATTCAGGTACTGAAATCGAACACGACGGAGTAAAATATCTGATGATGCGTCAGAGTGACGTTCTCGCAGTTTTGGGATAATTCATAAGTTGAACTTTTAAAACATTAAGATTATTATGGCAAAAGATATTCTCTTCAACATTGATGCTCGCGATCAGTTGAAAAAAGGTGTAGACGAATTGGCTAACGCTGTTAAAGTAACTCTCGGCCCGAAAGGTCGTAATGTTATTATCGAAAAGAAATTCGGTGCTCCTCATATTACAAAAGACGGTGTAACAGTTGCTAAGGAAGTTGAATTGAGCGATCCGTTCCAGAATACAGGTGCACAGTTGGTTAAGTCTGTAGCTTCAAAGACTGGTGATGATGCTGGTGACGGTACTACTACTGCTACTGTATTGGCTCAGTCTATCGTGGGCGTTGGTTTGAAGAATGTTACAGCTGGTGCAAACCCGATGGATTTGAAACGTGGTATCGACAAGGCTGTTGCTAAAGTTGTAGAATCAATCAAAGCACAGGCTGAAACAGTAGGTGATAACTACGATAAGATTGAACAGGTTGCAACTATCTCTGCAAACAATGATCCGGTTATCGGTAAATTGATTGCTGATGCAATGCGTAAGGTTTCTAAAGATGGTGTAATCACTATCGAAGAAGCAAAAGGTACTGATACTACTATCGGTGTAGTAGAAGGTATGCAGTTCGACCGTGGTTATTTGTCAGCTTACTTCGTAACTGATACAGAAAAGATGGAATGTGTGATGGAACACCCATACATCTTGATTTACGATAAGAAGATTTCTAACCTGAAAGATTTCTTGCCTATTCTTGAACCGGCAGTTCAGAGCGGACGTCCTTTGTTGGTTATTGCCGAAGATGTTGACAGTGAAGCATTGACAACATTGGTTGTAAACCGTCTGCGTGGCCAGTTGAAGATTTGTGCAGTGAAGGCTCCGGGCTTCGGCGACCGTCGTAAGGCTATGCTGGAAGATATCGCAGTATTGACTGGTGGTGTAGTTATCAGCGAAGAAAAAGGTTTGAAACTGGAACAGGCTACTATTGAAATGTTGGGTACTTGCGATAAGGTAACTGTTTCTAAGGAAAATACTACTATCGTAAACGGTGCTGGTCAGAAAGAGTTGATTCAGGAACGTATCAACCAGATTAAGGCTGAAATGAAGAATTCTACTTCTGATTATGATAAAGAAAAACTTCAGGAACGTCTGGCTAAATTGTCAGGTGGTGTAGCTGTTCTTTATGTAGGTGCTGCCAGTGAAGTAGAAATGAAAGAAAAGAAAGACCGTGTAGACGATGCGTTGTGTGCTACTCGTGCTGCTATCGAAGAAGGTATTGTACCGGGCGGTGGCGTAACTTACATCCGTGCTATTGATGCATTGGAAGGCATGAAGGGTGACAATGCAGATGAAACAACTGGTATCGAAATAATCAAGCGTGCTATTGAAGAACCACTTCGTCAGATTGTAGCCAATGCCGGAAAAGAAGGAGCAGTGGTTGTACAGAAAGTACGTGAAGGTAAAGGTGATTTCGGATACAATGCACGTACCGATGTTTACGAACACTTGCATGCAGCCGGTGTTGTAGATCCTGCTAAAGTAACTCGTGTTGCACTTGAAAACGCAGCTTCTATTGCAGGAATGTTCTTGACTACAGAGTGTGTCATCGTAGAAAAGAAAGAAGAAAAACCTGAAATGCCGATGGCTGCTCCGGGTATGGGCGGTATGGGTGGCATGATGTAATCTTCCCCTTTTCTATAATAAAAAACGGAAACCTCTCGTTCTGGGAAATCCAGACGGGAGGTTTTCTTGTTTTTGGAGATATTGTTTTTTAATTGATAATGCTTTTTTCTGACTCTGACTCTATTTTGTGCCTTCGGAAGTAAAAAGGTTTATGTAGAAAGAGATTAATTGGCTTTCAGTTTCTATTTTCTGATTTTTTTTGTATCTTTCCAAATAGAGATAAAATATTAGGAGGAATTGATATGACAAAAGAAGAACTGATGCGTAAAGCCATAGAACTTTCAGTACAAAATGTAGCTGAGGGAGGAGGACCGTTTGGTGCAGTTATTGCTAAAAATGGTGAGATTATTGCGATGGGAGTAAATCGTGTAACTCCGGATTGTGACCCTACGGCACATGCTGAAGTTAGTGCTATCCGTACGGCTGCAAAGATATTAGGAACTTTCGATTTGAGCGGGTGTGAGATTTACACTTCCTGTGAACCCTGTCCGATGTGTCTGGGAGCTATTTACTGGGCGCATTTAGATAGAATGTATTATGGAAATAGTAAGAAGGATGCTGCTGATATAGGTTTTGATGACGCCTTTATATATGAAGAACTTGATTTGAAACCGGCAGACCGTAAGCTGAAGTCTGAAGTGTTATTGCCTGAGGAGGCTATTAAAGCTTTCCGTGATTGGGAAAATAAAACTGATAAAGTAGAATATTGATATCGTTTAAAATTAGAAAGCACCACGGATTACGCTGATCTCGGAAATCTGTTATCGGTTTTTGAACAGTGTAATCTGTGGTGCTTTTTTTGACACACAGCTTAATTTCTTATTTGCTTGTAATTTACATTTTCATTGCTTTTTTCAGACATGCTGATTAATTAGTGCTGTTATCGTGTCATCGTTTCCCAAATCTTCACATGGTTTTCTTCCATGATGAGGAAACTTTTTACGAATAGTTTTTTAAGCTTCTCAATCATCTAGAGTAGTCTTGTTTTATGTTTTGCAACACAAAATTACATCTTTTGAGTATATGTTGTTATGTTGTATAGCATATTTTTGGCCTCTCTTTGTATAATTCTTGATGTAAATCAATTTTACAAGCAAAAAAATGAATAATAATTGGGTACTGTCAAATAATGATTGCTTAGAACTTTAATCTTGCAAATTCACTTTCGAAGTTGGGGGTAAATACTCCCTTTCCTAAATTGTTTTTTATTTCTTCTATTGACCAGAAACGCCCTCCGTCAAGTTCGTTGCTGGGAGAGATTTCTCCGTTATAAGTAGTACGATGGCAGAATACCAGTTCTTTTTCTCTGTCCGACTCAAAAACATAATGTGTAAGCAGTTCGAAAGTAAAGTCGGAAATGCCGAGTTCTTCTTGAGCCTCTCTTTTTAAGGCCATTTCCACACTCTCACCTAAGTCAATATGTCCTCCAACTGAAGTGTCCCATTTATTGGGGTCAGTAGAAATTTAGTGGGGATACGCATATAGCTTCGCAATGCGGAATAAAAAGAACTTCTTATCAGCTACTCCTCTTAGATTTGCTCTGAACAGTTTAATTTTGCATTGAACGATTCTGCCATCGCATTTGAAGAACGATGGTTGTAGAAATTCAGTATTTCATCATAAGTGCTCATAGAAGTTAAGCCAG
>ENA-OQJI01000294-OQJI01000294.1-human-gut-metagenome-genome-assembly--contig:-NODE-294-length-11692-cov-0.921055_pt1 | contig 11692 bp, 18 predicted proteins | sample MGYA00242602_ERZ504768 | MGnify/ENA primary metagenome ERZ504768 (study PRJEB26092, sample SAMD00036368) | human gut metagenome | host: Homo sapiens | study: EMG produced TPA metagenomics assembly of...
TTGTCAGCAGTCAGGCCGTGGTTACTCATCCTCATACCCTCCGCTCTTTATCGTCACCGTGCCCAACTTTGCCACTTGCGGAACCTTGTCGTTGCGGTCAAGGGATGGCGCACCGTCTTCCAGCGGAGTAAAGGCGGGCTGTTTGAGATCTACACGTTTGATGCCGGCCGAAAGAAGCAGATACCGCAGCCTGTCAGGGTTGATGTCCCTGCCCATCTTGCCGGACTGCCAGCGGATGTACCGCTGCACAGCCTCATTCACGCCGGACTGAGCTTCACTTGCGGAAACGCTTCCGTCCCGGGTCAGGTAATAGGTCAGGTCGATATTATAGGGTACTTCTTCCGGGTCGCCAGAGATCACATAGTCAGTCAACGGCCGGATTTCATCCGGCGAACAGGCCGCAACCATAGCACGCTTGGTTTCCTCGCCAGCCACGCTGCCGTCATTCATGACGGCGTACAGGCAAACAGTGCCGGGGCTGGGCGAATTGGCAACGACATCTGCGATTTCCGTGGATACCCTCTTTGCAAAGTATTTGTAAGCACCGATTGGGCCAGCATCAGACCATGCGCTCTGGCTGTCACGCATCAGCTCATAAAATTCCTCGTCGTCCGGGGCATCAGAACCGTTTGCGCTGACCGTGATATTGGAGCAGCCAGAATAGTAGTCGTAGATGTCAACAGCGGTGTGGATGTCACCCACAGCGTAATCATTGCCAGCCGTGCCTACGGTCTGGCAGGTCACTTGAACATCCGTGTATGTTGCGCCGATGGGAACGTACTCATCTGCGGAGGTTTCCCAGTACAGGGCTGCATTGTCGTCCGTGACACGGGTGCCGGCCGGAATCAGTACCGCCGTCTGGCGGGGTTCGCTGATGTAAAAGCGCATGGTGCAGGTCGCCGCCGTAGGCTTGGGACGCTCCTGCAAGTAAAACAGCTCGGCCAGGCCATCCAGATACTCGCCCTCTGCGCTGCTGGGTAAGTTTTGGCTGCCTGTCCAGTTGTTCTGGGCACGCTCGTACATGATGGCATCCTCAACCCACGAAATGAAAAGCCGTTCCGGGCTGCCGGGCATCACAGTTTTGCCAAAGAACTGCTCATACCCTGTGACAAGCAGCCTGTCCAGCTCATCCATGTCCGTGGACACGAACTCGTAAGTTTTACGCACTGATGCTCACCTCCACGACGGGCAGCATCCGCCCGGGAGTGTCAGGGGCTTCCTTGAAGGTAGTCCCCATGTAGGTAGCACGAGGTTCAAATCGCTCGATGGCCTCTTTGATAGCAGCGCAGAGCATAGCTGCGCCACGTTTTCCGGCCGGTCGAGAATGTTCGCAATATCAATGCCAAATTCCCGATAGCAAGGCACCGTGCCTTTCGGTGTGGACAGGATGACGGCGATGTTCTGCAGAACACTGGTCACGGTATCCTGTTCTCCAAGGGAAATGGTGGTCAGGTCGTTTGCCGATACCAAGTAGTTGCTCACAAAAATCACCTCATTCTCTCTGGTATTCCAACAAAGAAACGCTTGCAGTAATCCATGTCGGCGTACCGAAAGCGTTTGTGTGCAGGGTCTTAAATTTTGCAGATTTGATAACCCACCGATAGCTGCCGTAGACCACATTGCCGAGAACGAACGGCAGCGTAGTCCCGTTGAGGACACATTCTTTCAGCCGTTCCCGCTCCTTGGTGGGATTTACGCCGAGGTATGCGGCCAACTCAATGTCAAACGTGATGGTTTGAGCATCGGTGCCTGTCAACTCGGTCAGGGCCGGGCCTCCGGCGCGCTGGTGGGTCGTGTATCTGGCCGACACATTCTGCACCATGTTCTTGATGGTCTCGACATGACTATCAAACACGGAAAAGCTGATGTCTCCGAGGCAACCAACGATCACGGATAAATCCCTCCCAGAACAAAACCATCAGCATTGAAGCACGGGAGGTACAGGCAGACCACCGTATCATCAACGGCCGGCAACCACCACACCACATGAGACTTGTGCTGATGGTCGGTGGAGTTGTCCGCTCCGATAACCTTTTCCTCTTCATCCCAAATCTGGCGGGAGCCATCCATGGTCTTTTTGATTTCAAGGTTGTAGGGGCTGGGGTGGATATACTGGTGATTATGCTCACCGGCTGACTCCGTATAGACAATGGCTTTGTAGTGCTGCATCACCGGGAGCCAGCCGGACGTGATGCCGGTGTCCTCAAACTTACAACGGACAAGGCGCTTTTCTTTGTTCACATCGGTGACTTTACCGAGGCGAACATCAACAGCAGTGTTCATCAGTACCCTCCTAAAACATGACGGCCGGAAACCTGCGTGGTGTACCCGCCAGAGCCAGTCACGGTATGTTTGGCCTGCTTCACGATGTACTTTCCATCCCACGGCCCGAAGTCCTTAGCCTCAAACGTCAGACCGGCCACCTTGCCCGGATCACCGGAATAGGTAAAGCCCACCTGACGCTCAAACTTGTTGTGCAGTCGGAGCTTTTTGGCAGCCAGTTCTTTGGCCTCGGCCTTGCTCGTGACCGGGGCATAAACTTCCAGCTGCTGGTTGGTTTTGCTCTTGGCATCGTAGTCCTTGACGTAGGCGATACCCTCAAGGGGCTTGCCGTTCGGCCCAACATAGGACACCCGGCAGGACGCATACTGCGTTCCGGCCTGGCCGAGCGTGTGGCTCCACTTGATATAGCTCTTGTCGTCCTTGGTGACAGTCCATGCAGAATCTTTTCCCTCGTATTCCTTCTGGTCGAAGATGACGATTTTGCCGTCTGTACATTTCAGCGACAGGCCGGCATCATGGCACAGCTGCGACAGGAAGTCGATGTCAGAGCAGCGGTACTGCTCCACACGCTTATACTCCGGGTCTTGCTTTGCAAGAAACTGGGATTGCATACCGTTCTTCTTCGCCATTTCATTGGCGATGCCGGATAACTTGTACTTTTCCCAACCCTTGCTCTGCTTGGTCTGCCGGATCTGGCTGGTATAGGGCAGCCCCGTGGCCTTTATGGTGATGATGTCGGGCGGGCCGGATGCGTTTATGCTGTCCAACTCAAACTCCCCGCAGTCCAGCGCCTCATCCTTCCCGTCAGAGTGCCAGTTACAGGCCGTGATGGTAGCCCGGATTTTCAGGCCGCCTTCACCGCTGCCGGAAGAACTGCCGCCAGATTTACCGGAGATCTCGCTGGCATCGACCCAGCCATAGACCCGGGACGTTCCGTCCGTGTGAATAACATGGTACGGGTGCAGCGCACCCTGTTTGATGATGGTGATCTTGGCCGGGCCAGCCTTTGGTGTTCCGTTTGCCTTTTTGTCGGTAGATGCCTTGTAGTGCGGACCACCGAGAAACTGCACCACGTCACCAACCTTGTAGCCATCAGAAGATGCGGCCGACACATCGCCGTCCAGCATCTTCTGAAGCCAGTCGGTCATCCAAACGCCCTCCCGGTCTTGGAGTTTGATCTGCAGGTCGTCACTGGCATCTTCCTCATTATCGGTAAATGTCAGCGACAGCAAGTAGGGCTTGATGCTGCTGGTGATGTCCACACCGTCAAACTCCACCGTACACTCGGCATGGCGGGCGGTATTTTCGTCGCTCATGTGACCACCTTCTTCCACGGGGGCAAGGTGGAGCTGGTTTGTGATCTCGGTATCCGGGAGCGCAGAACGATTCCGGCCGGGAACACAAAATAGCCCAAGTGCTGCGGATTAGCAGCTATCAGGTTGGGAGCATAGGCGCAACTGCCGAGCTGCTTATAGGCCATGCTGTCCCAGCGGTCGCCTTGCACAGTCGTATAGGTTTTACTCATGCATACCTCCCTCTGAAATCATCGTCCTCTGCATCTTTCACGATTTCGAGGACAAGTTCTCTCAGGCTGTCATTCTGGGCATTCAGGACGTTTTGCAGCTCGGCAGTATCAGATATACCTGAGATATGGTAAACCGGCGAGAGCGATATAGGAACCGTGCTGCGTGCTGAGGAGGAGCCGCTGCTCTCTGGCAGCTCAGCGTTCATGGGGGTAACGCTTGCGCTCTCCATCTCCCGTCTGGTTTCCGAGGCCGTCAGAACAGATTCCCCGCCGTTGAAGTAGACCAGCTCCGGGCCATGCTCACCAACGAGGGCAAAGCCGGGGGGCCGCATCTTCCGTACCAACAGCATATCCGGGGATTCCGTGGTTGACATTGTAGCGCTCATTGGAGCCTGCCAGCGCAGTAGAGGCCGCCGAGGCGATTTTGGCATAGGCTTCCTGCACACGGGGCATCATGCCGGATGCGCCATCGATGAAGCCCTGAATCGTCGCCTTGGCGCTTTCCGTGGCCTCGTCGCTCATGTCCATTTCCGATACGGTATCGGCTACGGTCTGGGCGATTTCGTCCATAGAATTGCTCATGCCGGTCTTGAGGTCGGCGATAGATTCGCTGGTGGTATCCTGCGCTTCTTTCAGCGCAGCGTAGTTCTCAACCATTTTGGCGAGGTCAGCGTCCGAGGCCGAGGCCATACCGGCAATCGCATTGACGGATTCCTTGCTGCCATCCGCAAAACTGGCGATAACTTCACTCAGACCGTCGATGTCAGCCGCCCGTTCGTTCAGCTTTTCGAGGTTCTGGTTGTAGTTGTCCCAGTAGGTGATCTGGCTTTGCAGTGCATTGTTGATGGATGCAGCGGAGGTCGAAACGACCTTTTCCGCAGAATCCCACAACGCATACTGGCCGCTGATGCTGCCGTAGGCTTCATCATAGGCATCCTTGTAGGCTGCAATGATGTCCTGAATCCGAAGCTCTGCATCAGAGATGGCATTCGCCACATTCTGCTGCTGCGCTGCAACATCGTCTGCGCTGTCGGCGGCGGACTGCTGCGAAGCATTCAGGGCATCGACTGCGGCGCTGGCCTCCTGATACTCGGCCTCGGCGGCATTGATAGCCTCCTGATCCTGTTCTACGGCGGCGGTGTAGTTCTCGACCTCCCGCCGGGCAGTGACAAGGTCATCCGAGTACCCCATATACTCAGTGCGCAGTTGCTGCACATCCTCGCTCATGGTGCGCCACGGCAGATCTTCCACCGTGCCGTAGGTGAGCTTGAACTGCTCATCCGTCAGGCCGAGGGTGGTCAGCAGCTTATCGTAGGCAGCAGACATGCCGGCATTGGATTTTTCCACCTTTGCCTGCGCGGTCGCCAGCTTGGTTTCGTTCTCAGCACTCTCAACCAGCACATTGTTGTACTGGTCATAAAGGGTGTTCAGGTATTCCTGCCGGGCCTGTGCCTTGGCATCCGCCACATAGGCATCCGTGTGCTGGCGCAGCGCTGCGGTGCCGCCCTTGATGGAATTGGTCTCAAGGTCAATATCATCTGCAAGACTGGGCACCAGAACAGACAGCCGGGCCAGCGTGTCGTGGTATTCGGCATTTCCGTCCGTGTTCCCATTTGTGGCGGCCTCGATGGCCTCCAACTTGCTGATGTACTGGTCCGCAACGCTGGCGGTCGCTGCCATGTTGGACAGGGTGGAATCGTAGCTTGCGCTCGCTTCTTCCATGCTGTCGCCCATGTCACGAGCGGCGCTGGTCAGCTCCTTTACAGGAGGAACGGAATCATCGGAGGATGTTGCTAGAGCAGTTACCACCGTCACCACGCCGGCCGTTGCGACGGCTGCAATGGCGAGAGGTCCAGCCAAGCCGGCAAGGGTGCCCGTGAAAAGCGTTGCGGCCATTTGCGCAGCCTTGATGCCTGCTGCAACTGCGGTCAGGACACCGAGCAGGCCACCCAACGTTACCGTTCCGGCGGCGATGCCACGGACAAGGCCGGGGTTCTCCTCTACAACGCCCTGCATCCAGCCAAGAACTTCAGCTCCGACATCGTACAGGCCGGACATTGCCGGGGTCAGGTCTTCACCGATTGCGATTTTCAGGCCATCCGCTGCGGACTGCATCAGAGTCAGGCGGCCGTTCATGTTGTCCAGCATAGTGCCGGCCATCTTGTCGGCAGACCCGGCGCAGTTGTTCAGAGCCGCAGTATAGTCTGAGAAAGACTGCCCACCCTCGGCCGCTGCTTCGCTGCATCCAGCCATGATGGTTTGCAGTTTGGAATACTGGTTCGTGCCAGCTACCGTCTTCGCAAGGTTGGCCTGCTCTTGGTCAGTCAAGTCACCCCAGATGCCAGCCATGCCGGTGAGGATGCTGGACAAGCTCTGCATATTGCCCTGTGCATCGTAGATGTTTACGCCATATGCAGCCAGCTTGTCGCCGCACTCCTTCGTGTTGGTAGCAAGTCGGGTGAAGATTGCGTTCAGGGCCGTACCAGCTTCGCCACCCTTGACACCAGCATTGGCCATGGTGGCCAGCACTGCCGTCGTTTCTTCGACCGAGTAGCCGAGGGACGTTGCGGTGGCTGCACACGCCTTGTACGCCTCGCCCAGCTGGATAACATTCGTGTTGGAGTGGGCCATGGCATAGGCCATCACATCGACAAAGTGCGAGGTGTCGGAGGCCTTCAGGCCAAAGGCCGTCAGGTAGTCGGTGACAATATCGGATGCCTGCGCCAGATCCATGTTGGCAGCAGCAGCCAAATTCAGCACCGGGCTGATGCCGTCCAGCATAGACTGGGTGTCCCAGCCTGCCAAAGCCATGTAGGACAGGGCATCAGCCGATTCACCAGCGGTGAATTTCGTGGTTGCGCCCATTTCCTTGGCCTTGTCGGACAGGGTCGTCAATTCCTCGCCGGTAGCGCCGGAGAGTGCCTCGACATTGCTCATGGATGCTTCAAAATCACCTGCGGTGTTGATGCAGTCCATGTAGGCATCCCGGATTTCTCCGAGGGCCTTTGAAATACCGACCGTGGCCAGCGTGGCCTCGACCGTCTCAAGCGCATCGACCGATTTTTCACCGAATCCCTTTGCGCCCTCTCCGGCCTCGTCCATGGTCTTTTTAAGGTCAACCTGCTGGTCTTTCAGCTTATCGACCTCAGTTTCCAGCCGGACGCTTTCTGCTGTCAGCTGCGTGGTATCCACGCCGGCCTCGTGCAGGGCGTTCCCGGTGGCAGCTAAACGCTGCTCATAAGTGTTCAGGGAGGCCGCAGTCTTGTCGATCTGCGCTTGTTTGGAAATCAGCTTGTTTTCCAACGCAGAGGAATAACCCTCGGTCTCCTGAATCTCTTTCTGGATGTTGTCGTACTGTTGCTGCAAAACAGAAAGCCGCTGACGGGTTGCGTCAACGGCCTGCTGCTGCTTCTGGTACGCCGAAATGTCGGATTGTACTTTGTTCAACAGCTGAATCTTCCCCTGCGTTTCCACAAGGGCAGACTGAGCAGCCTTGAATGTACTGGAAAAGCTGCTGTTCTGTTTAGCGGACAGGTTGAACAGCAGCTCCCACTCTTTACGAGCCACTACTTACCGTCCTTTCTCGCTCTCTGGCGCTCGGCAATGAGGTCATTGCTGCTGCGGATCCATTGCCGGAACTGATACAGGGGCATTTCCAGCCAGTAGGGCGCAGGCGTACAGTTGACCTGTGCCATTGCAAGCACCTGTCGTCGCAGCCACACACCGCCATCACCGGTTACAAGTCCGACCTCAGCAAAAAATTTCTTGCTTGGTGCGGATGGCGTTGTAGTCCCGGATGCTCATAGCACCGATAACGTCAACACCGATAGGCTCGGTACACGCCCGGCAGGCCATGCGGATAAGGTAGCCCGCACTCATCGAGGGGATGATAACCGGCTGATTCAGAGCCGTAAGCTCTGCCTCGATGGCGATGGAGTCATTGCCGGTCAGCTTGCCCCCAGTTGAACGTGAGGGATTCGTAGTGCTTGCCCTCATAGTCAAGGGGCTTCTGGAGCTTGTGAGTGTAGGTATACGGGTCAGCAGCGGCAGCAGCCTTTGCAGCGGCAGCCTGAGCTGCATCAAATTCTTTCGGGTCAATGACGGCGTTCATGCTGGATAGCTCCTTTCACGCTCAAAAAATAGGCCGGGACTGCAAAATGCAGCTCCGGCGGAACGGTATATGCGGATTACTTGCCCAGGGCCGCACGGACACCGGCCAGATAATCCACACCGTTGATGTAGCAGATGAAGTTGAGGGGGTCCAGTTCACGCACCTTCTTACCGTTGATGTACGTTGCCCAGTAGCGGACAGCGTACTCACCGGAGCCAGAGGTGGGCGTTGCGGGGGCAATGGCGCCACCCTTGGTCGATTTGGGCACGACCACGAAAATATGCTTTTCCTTCCGTGCCTCGACCGTGCCCGCAACAGGATCCTCATACTGGTTTGCCACACGCAGGTCAATGTTGTGACGGCGCAGCTCCGACAACTGGACGGACTGCGGCGTGGTGGTGCGGAATTCCAGACCAAGGGTCATAGCCTCCAAATGGCCCAGAATGACCGCTTCGACGTTACCACCGACACCAGCGCCCGAAATACTCTGCGTCAGAAAGGTAACATCAGGCAGGGTAACTTTCGACATACCCAGATACTCCACGCTGTCCTCATAGACCGCGAAGTTGATAACGCTCTGATCGATTGCCATTGTAGTGCCTCCTTTTTAGGACTGGAGTGCGCTGGTCACATAGTCAGCGTCATATTCCAGCACAAAATCAATTTCCTGCGCCGGAGAGGGCGGGGTCATGTAGACGTGCAGCTTGATTTTGCCCGCCATCAGGCTGGTCAGCGGGTTCTCGTTTTCCAGCATTTCCACACGGGCACCCAGCAGATAGCCTGCGCCCACCAGACCGTTCAGCCAGATGGTGGCGCTATCCAGAATGGTGTCGATGAGACGACGGTTCATCGGCTTGTCGAGCTTGCTCCAGAACGTCTTGATGAGGGTGTTGGAGACGTAGTCGAACATACGGCTGAGCGGGATGAAGTAGTCCTTCACATCCGTGGACTTGGGGTAGCACGCAGTATGGTTGCCCCAAGCGGTCAGCCGCCCATGAAGTTCAGGAAAGTGCAGATGCCTGCAGCATCAACAACAAGGGCCTGATTATAGGTCAGGTTGATGGTGTTGCCGTCGTCGTCGCACAGGCCGTCGATGTGAACGGTCTTGTTGGAGGGGCTTTCATAGGGAATGCCCTCGTTGCCGGTATCGGTTTCTGCAAGGCAGCCCGCCTCGACGGTGGAGCCGTGGAAACGCAGATCACCGAGGGTGCCATTGGGCCAGCACAGGATGGTCTTTTCGGTATAGGTGCCGCTGTTTTTCGCCTGAACCGCAGCGGTATAGGTCTTTGCGGAAATGTCCACCAGAGCCTTGCCGGTAAACATGCCGTTGATGGAGCCAGCCTTTGCGTCCATAACAGCTGCAACGGTGGCATCCTGGGAGAAGCCGGGAGCCATAATCAGGTCGGGCACAATGCCGAACATGGTCAGGCACAGCTCAATCTGCTCAACAGCGGCGGACACATCGGAAGCCTCGGCGGTCTCGCCAACGGGCAGGAAAATGACCGGCTGGCAGGCGCACAGCTTGAAGTGGTAGTACATCACCTCACAGACGGTGTACTTGGCCCAGTCGTCGTCATAACCCAGCTGTTCCTTTGCCTCATCATAGCTGGTGCAGAGCACCGGGAGGCCAGCGGTCGCAGCAGTACCGGTCGCCTTAGACAGCGGTGCGGTGCCAATGACAAAGGGGATGCCGCAGGTTGCGGTGTTCGGTGTCGCCACGGCGGTATCGGCGCGGCTGACATTGATACCATGATCTGCCATAGTATGTATTCCTCCTTACTTGGATTTGGCGAGCATCCGTGCAAATGCAAGGACGGCCTCGCCGCGTGCTTTTGCCTTTTCAGGCGTGGTGTGCAGTTCGTCCACATTTGATGATGAAGTCGGCCACACCGGGATATTTCTCGGTGGCAATCTTCACATCATCACGCTCTACGGCCTCCGCAGCAGCGCAGGGGTAAATCGTGTTTTTCTGGATGTAGCCAGAATGGACGGGCCGACGTAAATAGAAACGCCGGGCTTGCTCTGTGCAGGCTCGGCGCTCACAGCGTTTTCGGCGTTCTGTTCCGCCGCGGTCTTTTTCACCGCCATAATTCAATGTCCTCCGTTTGCTGCACGGTCGGCAGCTTCCAGTAGGTGATCATTTCTCCGGCATAGTAGGGCTTCGATTCCTCGTCATAAGGAATGCTTTCCAACTTGTGGTCGGGGGAAATGTCGAGAGTAAACTGATACCGGGGCTTTCCATCAGCTCCGACACCGCCCACCTTGCGGACTTTCAGCAGCTCCACCCGGAAACGCTCCATCATGTTCAGGAGCGCAAGGTCACCCTCCTGTTCGTCCGGGTTGTAGCAGCAGAAAATAGATCGCACAGACACGACCGTGCGCTCCTCGTTGCCAGGCTGCTGCTCCGTTGCCAGCGGAATGACCCGATGGATGATATACGGGGCTTTCTTCTTGGCAGAACGACTGTCGGGCAGCCGCATCAGATAGACTTCCGGGGCACGGTAGGCCTGTTCGGTATCGCCCTGCTGCATAGCCACCGGGAAAATCATATCGGCCATGATTTTCTCGGTAAACGCTTTCAGCTGCTCAAGCAAAACAACACTGGTCATATCAGACACCCCATCCGTTCAAAATTCGCGTGATTTCATGCTCAATGCGCTCCTCGTAAGTGGATGCCATTTTCGCCTCGATGGAGTCCATGACATTCTCGTTGGAGTACATCATCTGCGGGGTGGCAGGACCAAACAATTCCTTGACCGGGAACCGTTTTTCTCCCTGCCTCTCATAGATGCCATAGTGAGAGCCCATCTTCGCCTCAAAAGCGCGGTCCAGCGCCTGTCTTGCACCGGACTTCTTCACGCGAGTTACTACGCGGCCGCTGCGGTCCACCTTGGTGTCGAAAACTCTAAGGGGGACGACGCTGCCACGGTAGCCGAAGTTGATAGAAACCTCGCCGCTGTTGGCCCGCTGAATGTTGTTGACGTTCTTGGTGCGGTTGGTGAATTCACTGCTGCTGATGGCGTACTCCTGAGTGACCGCCCGCTTTGCTACCGTCTTTCCGGCAGCAGCGGCGCGGGCAAGCGCAGAGCCAACGGCACGATTGGCACCACCGGGGATTCCGGAAAGGATGGCTGACACGCGGTCAAACCCCTCCTCTGCAATGTCAACGGTGATGCCAGCAGCTACGCTGTGCATCATGGTGTCCGTTGTCACATCACTCATTCGTCAATCGCCTCCAGTTCCACCCGCAGCATCCCCATCTCGCAGACAGAGGATGCCACATAGTAGTTTCGGACGAATCCATCCTCGTCAATGCCAAGCTTGCAATCCTTCTCAGGCTGCTTTCCGCCGAGGGCCGCAATATCGCAGTGCAGCACCCGGCTGACCCGGTACAGACCCTGCGCATGGTCACTGATGCTCTGACGCACCCGCTCCTTTTCGGAGAGGCCGGTCATGACAATGGGAATATCCGAATACTCCTCACCGTCATAGTAGACCGTGTGCGTTTCTGCAAACTCGTCCAGATTCAGAAAGACGCTGTTCAGGTCTTCCTGCACAGCGTCCTTGAAGCTGCTCATGCGGTGGGCATCGCAGCAGACAGCTCCGGGGTCTCGGTGCTCTCGTCACCGGGAACAACGTCCTCGGCGCAGATAGCCTCGACGAGTTCATCCTTGGTCTTGAGCTGCTTGGTTTCGATGCCCATATCCGCCGCCAGCTTCTTCAGCTCAGCAACAGTCATGTCCTGCAACTGGTTGGGGTCAAGGTGGGCCGTC
>ENA-OQJI01000295-OQJI01000295.1-human-gut-metagenome-genome-assembly--contig:-NODE-295-length-11674-cov-0.807829_pt1 | contig 11674 bp, 11 predicted proteins | sample MGYA00242602_ERZ504768 | MGnify/ENA primary metagenome ERZ504768 (study PRJEB26092, sample SAMD00036368) | human gut metagenome | host: Homo sapiens | study: EMG produced TPA metagenomics assembly of...
TTTTCTTTATAATGTACTGGATACAATCAACTGGATGGCGCGAAAAAAAGGTGAGGATAATATTTGTCGTATGGTTACTTCTATCAGCAGTCTGATGCGTGCAAGTATCAGCAATAAAAGAAGTATGGTTTATATTCGTGAGGAAATAAAATATGTACAGGATTATCTTTACATACAGGAAACCAGATATGGAGATAAATTTACATCTTATATTGAAGTGGATGAGAGATTAAATGAATTAGAGATTCCGAAGATGACTATTCAGACACTGGTGGAAAATGCGGTAGTTCATGGTGTGGAAAATGCGACATGGGACTGTTTCCTTTATGTTTCAGGAGAAATTACAGATGGAATGGCAGTATTTACAGTAAAGGATGATGGAGTTGGAATGTCACAGGAACAGTTGGAGAAATTGATGGGGACAGAGGAAGAGCCAGATCATGAAGCAGAGCGGACACATACTCATCTGGGAGTGTATGCGGTGAGAAAGAGACTGGATTATGTATATCAGAACAAGGCAAGGATGAGCATTACATCAGAACCGGGGGAAGGGAACACAGGTAATACTGGAAATCCCGATGAACGGTAATGTCGGAGTTACCTACAGGAAATGTGATGAACCTGTTAATGAAAATAACAAAAAAAGGGGAGACGAGAGATAATGGAATTGCAGGTAATGATATTAGATGATGAATATATTATTCTGGATGGTTTATGTTCGTTTCCATGGAGCGATTATGGATACCATATATCCGCAACTGCAAGGAACGGATTGGAGGGTCTGGAGAAACTAGAGCAGGCGAAACCGGATCTGATTCTTACAGATGTGAAGATGCCGGGAATGGATGGACTGGATTTTGCAGAAAAAGCACATGAGATTTATCCCAATGCGGTTATAGTGATACTGACAGGATATGACAGTTTTGCCTACGCTCAGAAAGCAATCAGCATTGGTGTGGAAGAATATCTTCTCAAACCGGTGGACTATGATGAGTTAAAGGCAATGGCTGCCCGGATTGCAGGGGAAATTCATGCAAAGAAGGAAAAACAGCAGGAAATCCGGGATCTGAAGAAATATTTCAATAGGTCAGTTCCGCAGCTGAGATCCAAATTTGCGGGAAATCTTCTGTATGGAAGAATCCAGGGAAAAGGAGTTGTAAAAGAGCAGGCAGAATCTCTGAATCTGACAATAGAGAAATATATTGTGTGTGTAGGGCGAAAAGTTGTTGGAGAAAATAAAATCCATACAGGAGATAAATGGATAGAGGAATTTGCATGCATCAATATTTTTGAGGAAATTTTTAATGATTTTGGAATTCATGTTTTGAGCGATTATAATACAGCAACTGCAGAATATAATTTTATTCTTTTGTTTGAAAAGGAAGAAGAAAACGCAGTATGTATGGAAAAAGCATTGCAGGCATGCAGTAAGATACAGGTAGAAGTAGAACGGTATCTGAAAGCACATATGAATTTTGGATTGAGCGATGTGGAAGTGGACGAATATCAGGCAAATGCACAGTACCGTAAGGCACAGACAGCATGCAGGCAATGTGTTTATCTGGGTACGAATATCATACTCAGATACGAAGATCTGCAATATAAAAAAACAGACAGACTTTGTGATTACTTCCGGTGAAAAAAAAACACATTTTATGATGACTTTGTTTCAGGACAGTTTTGAGAAAGCGGAGGATGAACTTCATCAGATGTTTCGAAACGCACCGGAAGATGTATCTCCGGTGAAATTTGCAGCAATGGATTTACTTTTGGGATGTATGAAATTTCCATATATCTGTGCAGTTGACAGTGAAATTCATAATAAAATTGGAATCTTTCTGTGCTTCAGGATGGAATAAAAAGAATCTGTCAGTGCGAGAACACAGAAGAGGTGTTGAATTGTCTGCTGAATCTGTTTGGAACGCTGATTAAAACAGAATACAGAAGGAACTGATGAACGGAACCGGAAACTGGTTCAGAGTGTTCTTTCTTACATTGAGAAGAATTATTCAGGAGATTTATCTATGGATGATCTGACTGAGAAATTCCATGTAAGCAGAACCTATATCAGCCGCCTTCTTAAGAAATATGCCGGAAAGAGTTTTCTGGAATATCTGACAGATGTCCGGTTCCAACAGGTGGAGAAACTGATTGCAGATAATAAATATAAACAATATGAAATCGCAGAAATGGTAGGATACAAAGACTTTGGATATTACATAAAAGTATTCAAAAAGCGTTACGGTATTACACCCAATGAATTCAGGAAATATATATAAACAGCGAGGTTAACTGTATCAGGTAAGTCATTTAATCGAATCAGGCAAGTAGCGAGGCGGATGATTTTATCTGCCTGACGATAGAACAGGAGATTTGTGCACAGTATAAAATTTGTGCACAAATCTCCTATTTTTACTTTTATTTCCAATTGTTTATAAAAGGCAAAAAGACTAAAATAAAATCATCAAGAACGAGGAAACACAAATTAAAAGGAGGAAACAAGTAAATGAGGAAAATGAAAAAAGTGTTATCACTTGCCATGACGGCAGCTATGACAGCCAGTCTTCTGACAGGCATGGGAGCAGTTACAGCTTCTGCGAAGAAATCGGACGATGGAAAAAGAACGAAGATTACTGCTTTATTAAATTCAACAGAATCGACAGAACAGTATCAGGTTTATGACTATTTGTTGAAAAATTTCTGTGATGAGAAAGGCATTGACTATGAAATAGAAATGGTTAATGATAAACAAGATTATTTTACGAAATTACAGATGTATATCAATAGTGATACATTACCAGATATCTTCGGATGCCCCAATGGAACACTTTCTAAAGCATGTAAAGACATTGATGCATTAGTGGATTTAGGTGCTGAGTTAGATCGAAATGGATATGCGGATAAGATGAATGGTGCGGTACGAGATTTCCTTACAGATGCAGATGATGGTAATTTGTATCTTTTCCCACAGGGATTATATTGTGAATTCTTTATGTATAGGAAGGATCTCTTTGAAAAAGCCGGTATTAAAGAAACTCCGACAACATGGAAAGAATTTGAAGAAGACTGTCAGAAACTTGCGGATATAGGAGAAATTCCGGTTATTATCGGTGGTTCAGATGTATGGCAGATTATGAGATATCTTTCATTCTCTCCATGGAGAGTAACAGGTCCGGAATTTATCACTGGATATCAGGCTGGAACAGACTCTTTTGCCAAAAATGAAGCTGCCAAATATGGTGTAAATCTGGTTTATGATCTTGGAACAAAAGGATATTTTGAACCAGGATTTGCAAGTGTAGATTACACTTCAGCCACAAACTTATTCTATGGTGGCACTGGTGGAATTTTCTACAGTGGTTCAGGTCAGATCAATCTTGCTGAGGATATGTATGATGCAGGTCAGATAGGATTTTTCCCTGTGCCTGACACAGAAGAAATGGATAATATGGAGACAAATATTCCAATTCACGCAGGATTTGGTATTGGATATAATAAGGCTACATATGACGACACTATGCAGGAATTCTTTGATTATGCATGTGAACATTATTCAGAGGCTTGTTACAACAAAGGAAATATTTTCTCACCGTTTAACGATGATATTCCAGAAGGACTTCCACAGCTTTTCTATGATCTTCAGCCGTTATTTGAAAATGCTGAAACAGCATGGACCTCATGGGATGATAAGCTTGATTCAGAAAATCTGACCCAAATTGCAGATGAACAGCAGAAACTGGCTCAGGGAATTACCACTCCGGATGAATTTATCGAAACCTGTGATTCTTTTGTAAAAAGTAAGTGATTTTTCAATAATAATAAACAGAGACTGACAGCTGCCTTGTCAGTCTCTTTCAGAGAAAGAGAGGAGGAAGAACTGTGCAGAAAGCATTTGGAAAAAAGTCAGTCATCCTTTTATTCATCTTTCCAGCATTTCTTATTTATACAGCATTTGTAATTGTTTCCATCATATGGGCTGGTTATTATAGCTTTTTTGACTGGGGTGGTGTTGGAGAGAAAGTATTTGTAGGATTAAAAAACTATATAGAACTTGTTACGCAGGATGAAGTTTTCAGAGCTACAATAGGGCATACTCTTGTTTATACTGTAATTAATGTGGCAATTCAGGTATTTGGAGGATTATTATTTGCGATTCTCCTCAGTCGTATTAAAAAAGGAAGAGTTGCTTTACAGACTCTGTATTATATTCCGGTAGTTATCTCTTCTGTAGCGATTTGCCAGATTTTTACAAAGTTATTATCAGTAACTCCAACCGGTATTGTGAATCAGGTATTATCATTCATCGATCCATCTCTGAAACTGATGGAGTGGATTTCCAATCCTCAGATTTCACTGTATGTAACAGCTTTTGTAGAAGCATATAAATACCTGGGACTGTATATGGTTATCTTTTATGCAGCACTGATCGGTGTTCCGGATGAACTGGGAGAAGCAGCACTGATCGATGGAGCATCAACATGGCAGGAATATCTTTATGTAAGAATTCCTTATATTAAACCGGTTATCATTGCAAACTGTCTGCTGGTACTGAATGGATCCCTGAGATCTTTCGAGTTCTCTTATCTGTTAACACATGGAGGACCGGGAAATGCTTCTGAACTTATGACAACTTATATGTATAAACAGGCGTTCAGCAGTATGAAATATGGTTACGGAAGTTCTGTAGCGATCATGATCGTAATCATCTGTATGGTAGTTGGAATGTTATTCCGTAAATTTACAGGAGGAGGGGATGACGAATGAAAAAGAAAAAAACAACCATTCCGAGCATCATTAAATGGGTTATCGCATTAATCCTTGTTGTGATGCAGGTTTATCCTTTCTTCTATGTATTTACTTCAAGCTTTAAGTCACTGGATGATTTCAGACAGTTACCGGCATATGCACTCCCGTCAAAATGGGTGCTGACAAACTTTATCAATGTTTTTACAAAAAGCCATATGCTGACTTATTTTAAAAACAGTATCATTGTTTTGATCGGTGTATTGATTCCTCTGCTTTTATTTGCATTGATGGCTGGATTTGCATTAAGCAAAATCAAATTCAAAGGCAGAAAATTTGTCCTTAATTATTTCCTTCTTGGATTGATGCTTCCTATGCAGGTTGCACTGATTCCATTGTTTACTATTTTTAATAAGATGGGACTGATCAATACATACCCGGCAATTATTTTGCCACAGATTGCTTTTTCACTGTCTTATTCCATTCAGCTGTTTTATTCATTCAGCAAATTCTTCCCTGAAGAAATGCTGGAAGCAGCGATCATTGATGGATGTTCACCGATAGGATGTTTCTTTAAGATGGTGGTTCCGATGTCACTGAACTCTATTATCACAGTAGCAACCATGCAGGCAGTATTCTGCTGGAATGAGTATATTAATGCTTATACATTTACCAGATCTACAGATATGAAAACCATTACACTTTGGTTTAAATGACTTCGTAGGAAGCATGGGACTGACAGACTGGGGTGGTACATTTGCAGCCATCACTGTAACAGTACTTCCGGTATTTATTTTCTACTTCTTCAGCAGCAAGAAGATGCTGGCAGGTATGACAGCAGGTGCAGTAAAAGGTTGATAATATGCAAGAATTACCTGATAACAGTAGTTTGATTTATGAGTAAATAACAGGCTTGCCGGAAAAGTACAAGCAGGCCTGTAAAGTGAAATAAAGTATAAAAAAAGGAGATTAAGACTATGCAGAAAATTATACTATCAGTCCCGGGAACATGGTTTGGCGATTGTATGCCATTTGGACATGGAGATAAATTCTATTTATATCATCAGAGAGATACCAGAAAACCGGGACCATTTGGAGAACCATTTGGCTGGGATCTGGCAACAACTTCTGATTTTGTACATTACGAAGATAAAGGTGTGGCAATTCCGAGAGGAACAGATGAAGAGCAGGATCAGTTTATCTTTGCAGGAAGTGTTTTCGAGGCAGAAGGACAGTATCATATTTTCTATACAGGTTATAACCGTGATTATCCGGCACCTTGGAAAACCATCTCAGGTTCTGATGCATGCATACAGCGATGATCTTGTAACATGGCACAAAACTCAGGGATGCACTTACCTTCACTCCACAGGAAGGCGTATGACCCGGATGACTGGAGAGATCCATGGGTGATCCGCGATGAGGAAAATGATCAGTACCTGCTGATCCTTGGCGCAAGATTACAGGGACCAAAGACAAGACAGACAGGAAGAACTGTTAAATTCACATCCAAAGACCTGAAAAACTGGAAATTTGAAGGAGATTTCTGGGCACCGGATCTCTATACTATGCATGAGATGCCAGACTTATTTAAGATTGGTGACTGGTGGTATCACATTGTGACAGAATACAGTGACAGAAGCAAAATGGTATACCGTATGAGCAAGAGTCTGGAAGGTCCAATGGATTGCACCGAAGATGATGCATTTGACGGCAGAGCTTATTATGCAGGACGTACTTTTTGAATTGAACGGACAGAGAATCCTCTTTGGCTGGGTTGCTACCAAGGATCAGGATGATGATGACAATAACTTCATCTGGGCAGGAACATTTATGGCACATGAGGTTTATCAGAGAGAAGACGGAACTCTTGGTGTAAGAATTCCGGAAACTGTATGGAATGCATTTGATAAAGAAGAAAAAACAGAAGATTTGTAATTGATACTCCAACCAAGAGTACTGAAAAAGTGGTTGCAAAAGATACAGGAGATATCTTCAAATTTGAAGCAGATGTGGAATTTACAGAAGGAACCAGAACTTTCGGTGTGAGATTCTATGAAGATGAGGATAAGGCTGAGTCTTATCAGTTCGTATTTAATGTAACAGAAGACAGATATGTATTTGAGAAAAAACCAAACTGGCCATGGCCTGCAAACCAGAATATCGGACTGGAGAGACCGCTGGAGCTGGTACCTGGTAAGAAATATAATATCAAAATGATCGTAGATGATACAATTGCTACAATCTATGTAGACGGTGTTGCATTAAATGCAAGAGCATATAAACGTCCGGGAGAAAGTCTGTCACTCTTTGCTTCTGAAGGAAGCCTGAAAGTAACTAACTGCAAGGTTACAACCGGATTAAAGAAATAGAGACAGACAGCAATTTAATCGATAAACCGCGGAGCAGTTATTCGGTGTAGAGTAACGTGACGAAGAGATTGCTGTAAATAAAAAAGTTGCTGTGCGTTTCAGTTATAGAAATGCACAGCAACTTTTTTGCCTTAGAGCGTGTCTGAAAAAATCATTCCCGCAATCTGCACGCCCCACTTTGCGGGATATTTCACCCGAATTCAGTTGCCGTAGCCCGCTACGGCGCCCTCATCCGGGCAAAATATCCCACAAATTGTGACGCACATCTTGCAGAAAGCCTTTTTCAGACACGCTCTGGTTAAAGAAACACAGAGATGGGGATTTTCTTTGGGATAATGTGTATAATGGTATGGATTATTTTGGTTATATGTGTATAAAGTAATTATTCCTGGCTGTCTACACCATTTTTTTTCACAGATATCATTCAGACAACACCTGTCACAGTAAGGTTTAGTGCGTGCTGTACAGACATCGCGGCCATGATTGACCAGGCGGTGACAGAGATCATTGCCTTCTTCGGGCGGAATGATCTTCCATAAAGCCATTTCTACTTTCTTAGGTTCTTTCATATTATCGACCAGACCGATGCGGTTGGAGAGACGGATGCAATGGGTATCTGTCACGATCGCCGGTTTGCCGAATACATCTCCCATGATCAGATTGGCACTCTTTCTTCCGACTCCGGGAAGCTTTAGCAGAGCATCAAAATCCCCGGGAACATTGTCATGATACTGTTCGTGGAGGATTTTCATACAGGCACTGATATCTCTTGCCTTACTCTTACCCAGACCACATGGACGAACGATTGCTTCGATATCTGCAACATCTGCATTTGCAAGAGCTTCTACAGTAGGAAACTTTGCATACAGATCCTGTACAACTACATTTACTCTTGCATCTGTACATTGTGCAGCCAGACGCACACTTACCAGTAATTTCCATGCATTATCATAATCCAGAGTGCAGTCCGCATCCGGATATTCCTTTTTTAACCGTTCAATGACCTCGAGAGCCAGTTCCTGTTTTGTCATAAGTGTTCTATCTCCATTCTGCTGATATTTTATATTTGTTTTTCCTCAGGTGTATTTGAAAAATCATTCTCACAAATCATGACACACATCTTGCGAAAAACATTTTTCAAACACGCTCTTTTATTTCAGATGAGTTACTGTTTACTCTGTTCTCAGTAACGCAGCCAAAATTCATTCCAGATTGCCTGCGGCAATGGGATTTTGGCTTGTATGTCTCGGGATTTTGGCATATTTATGCTAAAACACCTCGCGGAATAGTGATATGTGAACAGTAACCAGTAATCATACGACACTATAATAACACAAACAACACCCTCTTGCATTTCCAATTTCCCTATATTAAAATAAAACCAACCATTGTAAACAAGAGGGAAAAGAATGAGGTACGAATGTATAATGTAGGTTTCGGAGACTGCTTCTGTCTCCGGGACAGAAAGAAGAGTCTGCTGGTAGATTTCGGAACAAATAACAGCAGGATAGAGGGGCGCCCCAGAAGAGAAATATTTGATGTGATCATCTCAGATCTGTCTACGATCAAGAGTAAAAATCTGCTTCTGACACATTTTCATATGGATCATCTGTCAGGGCTTCTTTATATGATGAAGAAAAAAAGATATTTCTGTTGACTTTGGGAAAATTTTATCTTCCCGATGTTTTTTCAAAAAAAGAAATGAGCAGAACACTGGTGCTGCTGCTTCTGGCAGATTTGTTAAAAGAATCCGGATTGCCAAGCCGTCAGGTCAGCCTGTTTGCACTGGTGGATGCACTTCTGGAGAACAAACAGAACGTGGAACTGTTAAGCCGGGGAAAACTTTTTGAAAACAAATATCAGGCACTCTGGCCGGATACAGATGTGATCCGGAAGGAGACGGACGAAGTCTATAACAGAATCTGTGAAGACGGGAAATTTAAAGAAGTAATGGATGTCCTGCTTGAATTGCAGAGAAACTGAGACTGATCGTATGGTCTATGACTGCTGAAGGCAATAAACCGGCGGAAACTATGGAAAGAGAAACAGATTCAACGGCATCTGAACTGACAGAACAGCCGGAGGTCCGTCAGAAAATTATCCGGGCATATGTGTATGAGCGTGAATTTCGCAGAATCAAAGCACTTCCTGATTTTAAGAAACTGCTGGCATGGCTGAATGAGAATCAGATAAATCTGAGGCAGTTTAAGCATAAGATCAGTATTGTGTTCCAGAATGCCAGAGACGGAGAATTAAATCTTTTGTTTACCGGGGATGCACAGCCTGAGCATCTGAAAATGATCGCAGAGAACTATGATGGAAAATTGCCATTATACGAACATTACTGGTGTATCAAGGTGCCCCATCATGGAACACAGGGACATTATTTTGATTTCTCTCAGTATGAACCTGAAAATATGCTGATCTCTAATGGAATCCATTTTGCCAACAGCAAGAAAGAGTCAAAAGAACTCCGTACTTCACCGCTCTATGGAGGCTTGTTTTATATCCCCGGATACTCATATGTACTGTTCAAACTGTGACTGTTGCGATAGTTACGAGAACGGATGTTCCTGTAAGGAGGCGGATGTTATCTCTCCTGCTTATTACAAGGATATATAAAGCGGTATATTTTGCTCGGATTCGGTTGCCGTAGTTATAGTCTGATTTGAATTAATACAGTGGGAGATTTTTATGATTTTATGATCTGATAAACATAAAACAGCAGACATCTGTATATTCCATCGAATATACAATGCCTGCTGTTTGTTTTTTACAGAATTTATATGATCACAAATTTTATTGGATTATTTTGCTGGTGTCAGGTGCCAGATATCGTTGTTGTACTGTTCGATAGTTCTGTCAGAAGAGAAGAATCCGGCTTTTGCAATATTAACCAGCATCTTCTTTGCCCATGTTTTTCTGTCTGCGTAATCAGCCAGTGCCTGATCTTTTTTTCTCAACATAATCGTTGAAGTCAAGCAGTGTCATGAACCAGTCTTTGCTTACCAGTTCGTGGTGCAGTCTTTCGAGATTTTTCTTTTGTGGCCAAGTGCCAGCATCTTTTCACTTACAATGAAGTCAACACATTCCTTGATGCGTTTGTCATTTTCATAAATATCTCTGGAGCAGTAGTCAGCTTTCTCGTAATGTTCGATAACTTTCTCGCTGGATTCACCGAAGATATAGATGTTATCTTCACCAACCAGTTCGCTGATCTCAACATTAGCGCCATCCATAGTTCCCAGAGTAACGGCACCGTTCAGCATGAACTTCATGTTACCTGTACCACTTGCTTCTTTGGAAGCCAGGGAGATCTGCTCAGAAATATCGCATGCAGGGAATAATTTTTCGGCTGCGGATACATTGTAGTTCTCAACCATAACAAGCTTCATGTATGGTGCAACTTCCGGATCATCTTTGATGAGATCCTGGAGTGTGAGCAGAAGATGAATGATATCCTTTGCAATCACATAAGCAGGAGCTGCTTTTGCACCGAAGATAAAGGTTACAGGCTGAGCTGGTTTCTTTCCACCCTTAATCTCCAGATATTTGCTGATGATGTACAGAGCGTTTAACTGCTGACGTTTGTACTCATGGAGACGTTTGATCTGGATATCATAAATGCTGTTCTCATCAATTTCAACACCTGTGTTGGACAGGATAAATTCTTTACAGGTTTTCTTAGCTTCTGTTTTGATCTCAAGGAGCTTGTTCAGAACTGCTTCATCATCCTTATATTTCAGGAGATTTTCCAGTGCAGTTGCATTTGTTTTAAACTCATCACCGATCAGGGAGGTAATATAGTCTGTCAGCGGATGATTGCAGTGCATTAACCAGCGGCGGAATGTGATGCCGTTAGTTTTGTTGTTGAATTTCTCCGGATAAATATCATAGAAAGCTTTCAGCTCGCTTGTTTTCAGGATTTCTGTATGCAGGGCAGCAACACCGTTGATGGAGAATCCATAGTGAATATCCATATGTGCCATGTGAACCAGGTTGTTCTTGTCGATGATGGCTACATTTTCCTGAGGATATTTTGCTTTGATCTTTTCATCCAGCTTTTCGATGATTGGTACAAGGTGAGGAACTACATCAAGAAGGTAGTCCATTGGCCATTTTTCCAGAGCCTCTGCAAGGATAGTATGGTTTGTGTAAGCACATACTTTGGATACAATCTCAGCAGCCTCATCAAAGTCGATTCCACGCTCTGTCAGGAGACGGATCAGTTCAGGAATGACCATACTTGGGTGAGTATCGTTGATCTGGATCACTGCGTAGTCTGCAAGGTCATGCAGGTTGCAGCCTTTCTTTGTTGCTTCGTCCAGGATGAACTGAGCGGCATTGGATACCATGAAATACTGCTGGAAGATACGGAGTTTACGTCCGTCATCATCGCTGTCATCCGGATACAGGAACAGTGTCAGGTTGTGAAGGATGTCCTTTTTGTTAAAGGAAATTCCATCGTGAACCCATGGATTCATCTGCCAGATCAATGTCAAATAAGTGCAGATGAATGGATTTGTTATTGTAGCCTGCAACGTCGATATCGTACAGGG
>ENA-OQJI01000297-OQJI01000297.1-human-gut-metagenome-genome-assembly--contig:-NODE-297-length-11626-cov-0.708670_pt1 | contig 11626 bp, 14 predicted proteins | sample MGYA00242602_ERZ504768 | MGnify/ENA primary metagenome ERZ504768 (study PRJEB26092, sample SAMD00036368) | human gut metagenome | host: Homo sapiens | study: EMG produced TPA metagenomics assembly of...
CCAAGAGAAGCATACGCCATTGTCCCAGCACGCTATAAATCACACGCATCTGCCATTGTTCAACAGGTTCGGTTGTACCCCTTTCAATTTGGTATCTTCCCGCCATAATGGAAATTAAATCGTTTTCTCTGTTCATTCATCCTCACCAAGATAATCATGAAGCATCTTATAAAAATCTTTAGGCAGCTTGTCTACATCTTTTTCAAGTTGTTCTAGGAGCATATCAAATTTTCCTGCAAAACACGCAAATGGGAGAAGTCCAAACAAATAGCTATTTGCTGTTTCTTTTATTGAATCATCCTTCAGCATATACTCCATATCTGCAAAGATTTCCCAGAGATTCCTCTTTGCAAGCGAACCAAATTTCGTCAAGAATTTTTCGTTAAACCGCCGCATTTTTTGTTCCGGAAGTTCACTAAAATCCATACCAAGTTTATTTGGAGGATACATACCAGTCGGTCTTTTATCAACAAAGAACTCTGTTGCCAATGGAAGAAGATAGTTCAGCATCCCCAATGGTTCCACCTGTAAATCCTCTACATAGGGCGTGATCAGAAAACAAAACTTGGAAATTTCTCCCACGAAAAGCGGTATCCTTTGCGTCCAACCCACACAGAATGGATTCAAGATTGCTACCACTTCATCATCCGATTCTTCACATACGTCGTAAACCTCTTCTGAATACTCACCCATGCAGGATAAGATAGCGGCAGATTTTCCAAACAACGTCATTGAAAATGCCTGTGCAATTCCCAATCCATTCGGGCCTGCAAGCAACACCGGGATATGATGTCGATACGCCGAACAGAGATATGCGGCCAACGCTTTTGTATATTTTTCCTGAACACCTGCATCCCTCAAGTTATACGCAAGCTCCTCCATTACATCATCTAGGATTTTAAGCACCACAAGGTTTTCTCCCTGTGTTTCTCCAGATACAAATGCAGCGGTTTCACTCACTTTTTGATCGTTTACATTTTTGCTCTGTGGCAAAAATGCTTGTGATGCGATAAAATCTGCTGCATCCTTTTGAGCTTTTGCAATTCTGTCCGCCACATGTTGTTCGACTTCTGCTGCTAATTGCTCTCGTTTTTCTAATTCATTATTCGATTCTTTCAGCTTCTGTTCCAGCGTCACATAGTCTGAGTTAAGTTGATCGAATCGTGTTTTTGCCTTCTCTGCTTCATCCTTTTTTTGCTGCAAAAAGTTCTCCGCTTCACGGAGTTTTTCATCATTATCTTCCGCCCATTCCTTTGTAAGCAGCTCTTTGCAACGTTTTTCGAATTCCGGTTTTCTCAGAATAATCTGACGTAACGTTTCATCTTCGACGTCCGATGCTGAGAGATAAGCATCGGCCTCCTGTACGAACTCTTGAATTAGTTTCTGCGCATCGACCTCGGTACAATTGCACTGTTCAGAGAGTTCTTGCACAAAGTCTTTGTCCGGAAGTTCCTGTAAATATGCTACGATCTGCTGATGAGTCGCCTTCGTAATGCCCTTCTGTTTAGAAGTAGCCCATGTCAGTCGATTTCGCAGCAGAGTTTTCAGAATCTCCACAGCTTCTTTAACTTTTACAACTCTACAAGGCATACCAAGGCTTAGCACGCTGCAAATTTGACATTCTCCCGCTTGATAAAGCATTGAAGGGAAGATTTCAAAAACAGGTAATTCAAGGGTATTTTCTCTTAATGCAAGCCTATCTGCCCCAATATCAAGGTCTTGTTCCCTGCAACGTACACCCTCATACTTTTGGCCGTTCCAATATGCAAAAAGGGCGCCATTACAGTACATTTTTTCAGAAATGCCCATCACTAGTTTCTTGACGATCTGTTCAATAGAAGTGCATTCTTTAAGAATGATGACCTGTGTTGGCTGATAAAATGCATTGTATTCAGATTCGATGTAATCACGACTCGGATCATTTATATTTGGAATTGTACGCCAGTTCCAAACACCAACATAGTTTTCCGGAAATCCGTTTGTTTTTTTGATTTGTAAACAGTTCTTTCTGATATGGATAGATTTCGCAGTATTTATCAAGGACTTCATTGTTCTCGATGTCCGATAGCCGCTTTAACCGCATTTTCCCATCATACCAATAGACCCGACAAAGCGAACAATATGGTACATACTTTGTTCTTGTATATCACTCTGACTAACAGAATATTTCTCCAATTTATGGTATTTTGCAAGTTCACTTTGTCCAGCATTTAGTTCTCCTTCAAGTTTTTTTCTTTTCTGCTTGCAGCTGGATAATATTGTCCTGTTTTTCATTCACATCGGCCTGCACATCCTTCAGAAGTCCTTGGAGTTGTTGAATCTTTTTCTGTGCATATTCCTTTTGCGCTTCAAGTTCTTTCCGTAAAGCATCTTCCTCCAAATTATCCGCCGCTTTAGAAGCATGCACGCTATTGGATTCGTTTTGGCACATTCCTTTCACAAGACGTACAGCGATTTTTAACGCACCTATTTCCTCTGAAGACCGCACTGGTTGCTCCAAACGAAAATAAAGCTCCATATTATTAGAAAATGAGCTGTTTGCCAGAGCTACTACTCTTGCTCCATCCGATGGAACCCCTTGTGAAATCAATTTATCCTGTTCACTAGCGATTTATCCATCATGGACTGAATTTTTTCATTCAGAAATTTGGATATAAAACGCATCGTCACATTTTGCGCTGTAAGGCTAACAGCCATTTCATCTGAAAGAGAATTTGGCCGAAAGCCCGGTTTTATAGTATTAAAACCATTTGAATTTGCTCGAAAATTCTGTTTTAGTTCTCTCGGTCCAATCAATTCACAAATTGTTTTACGTCACCTGATGATAGTCTTTCAAGATAGTTCATCTTTTTTCCTTCCCTTTCGTTTTCAACGATCTAATGAAATGCTTATAGTATACAAGTGCATTTTTCTTCTATGTGGCCACTTCGTATTTTTTGAGAAATCCATTTTTTTTGTTTCCGGATAATTTTTCAGCAGAGACAATGTTGCGCCCAATGTATGTGAAACCGGCACTTTTGCCCCACGAGCACTCATCAGCTCATGTACAACATGTAAGTCATCTGAAGAACTGACCGTTCTACTCAAACGCTGATTATTCTATGTTCCAAATAATATCAAGTCCTTGAAGGACGCTGATTTTCATGCCATACTGCACATTACTATATTCGATGGCTGTTTCCGCCTTCAGAAGAATCTTTTCAATAACATATCCATTCCTCTTGATTTGAACCACACCGTCAAATGGAGCAAGTATCCGTATGCTGTGATTTACCGGAAGCTCATTTTCCAAACCGGACTTCAAAGCATTCCCTTGGACATCAGTGATAGTCACTATCGGTCTACCTGAGCGTTCTTTTAGCTCCTTCTTCCAAAGATATGTATACTCCAGCACCTTTGCTCGCCCTGTTGAAATCAATTGCTGTCGCTCATTGATTTCAATCGAACACACCTTACCTTCATCCGAAGTATAATACAGCATTGGTGCTGCTGGATAGGTTTTTTGTAACAATTTCTCCTTGACTCTGAACGCCTTGTCCTCGAATATGAAACCATGTTGTTTCCCCTGAGTTTTGGATAATATATGGCGACTGCACATAGACTGGCCAAATCGGCTGAATTGAAATCGGTTCACTTGTGAGACGGCAATGGTAATTAAGAAAGAACTCTGCTGCCGACTCTGTAAAATCTGTCACCAAAACTTCCGATAGATACCATGTTGTCCATGAGGCACTCTTCTTCAGAACAGTCTTTATTGAGATTCCATTGTAAATATCATCCAGGCATCCTGTGGAAAGCAAATAGTAGCATTTTCCGACTACAACATCTGCATCATCTGTAAGCATCCGTCCTGTTTCTCCGCTAAAGAGCGAACCACTTCTTTTTATACCTTCCACTACTCGGGGCCAATAGGTTTTCTCTATTTCATCAGACGATATAACAGTATAACTTTCACAAGGGTACTCTCCTATCGAAACATAGGTGATAGATTCCGCATTCAAGCGTTCAAACGAGTATACGAACGGTGTCATTGCTTTATCAGATGGAATGACCGTGACATTCTTTTTTTTCTTGCTGGTTCAGAACTATCCTTGGAACAGCAAGTAGGCCCAACTCAAATTCAAACCCATAGTCTGTAACATTGACTATCCGAATTGGAAGTTCATGCTCGCCTGCCGCATATGTATAGTCGTATCCGTGGACATACATACGTTCCGGACAGCTCTTATCCGCTTCTGCTGAACTATGGCGAAAATGCGGAGCTTGTACTCTTCCGTTGAAAAATGTAACATATTGACCACACAACGAGCACATGAAAATACCGCTGCGGGCCGAAACCCCACCACGAGAATGTTCCCTTGCAACTTCTTCTGGCGTTATACGCTTCCAACCGTTTTTCGACCATACGCACACATGAGTTAATGATGCCATAATAGTCCCTCATCTACAGTTTCACTTCAGTCATAATATGATTCTACCACTAATCGCTAATCAATGAAATAGAAATTCAAAACCATCGCAGTTTCACCAAAGCATCCGCTGTATATTTGTCTGTTTTGCCCCTTTATCAGCCTGCATCGGCACGATGCAGTTCAAGGGTTTGGGTGCTCCCTAACAAGCGTTTTGCAACGCAAATGGTGTTTGTATAGACAGACACATTGCTTGCAGATGCAGACGTTGTATATACGTCTGCCCTGCTTGCGGATGCTATGAAACCTCTCAACGTGCTTCCCAAATTTGAAAATCATTTTGCAATCAGGACCGTCCGTTTTCAAGTTCAACTTGAAGCGGACGGTTATTTTTCTGCACAAAAATTTTCGAGTTTGCAACCGCAGCAAGCAGGGCGAGTTGGTACCAACTCACGATTTTTAAATCTGATTTTACAAATCCGACTTCAAAAACGATTGTTGGACTTCGCCAAAACCCGATATTCAGCACATAAACTGTGCCGACTGCGTATCTTAACAGACGCTGAATAAGCAAATTTCTTGTAGAAAAAATCGTTTCCGAAAAATCGTCGTTGATTCATTCAATATTGCACAAAACCAGAACTATTACTTCCGGTTTTGAAGGCAAAAAGCGGAAGTATTACTTCCTAAAAAATCGAGCAATTTTATGGTATGCTCTATCCAGAGCCGTTCACAAGAACCGGACCTCCCAAGTCCGGTTTTCTCCCTCAAAACCGGACCTGATACGTCCTAAAAAATACTTATTTGATTGTGATAGGCTTTCTACAAGCCTTCATCGAACCTTGAGAACCGAATGACCGTCTGCATGGGATACCCGGCCATGACCCTGCAAGGGAGAGCCGGAAAACGCCGCTGGAAGGGGGTAGGAAGTCCGTGCAGAGAGAACGGCACCCAAAATTTGAAATCACGTTGATACGAAAAACCAGAACCAGTAGTTCCGATTTTGCCTTGAAATTCATTTCATATCCCTTAAAAACCGGAACTACCAGTTCCTAAAAAAACAAAATTTACGATGTGATACACTAAGCCCACAGAAGCACATTCTTCATTGCTTTCACACCAGTTCAGGCATTGAATGTCCGATTTTTAGCAGAAATTCAAATCAACTTTCGTAAAAACCAGACATAATGTGTCCTAAAAAATCTCCCATGAATGTGTTAGCCTAGTTTCAAATCTATCATTGAACCTTGAGAACCAAATGACCGTCCGCATGGAATACCCGGCGGTGATCTCACAAGAGCGAGCCGGAAGACGCCGCCGGAAGGGGGCAGGAAATCCATGCGGGGATAACGGCTGAACTACCAATAAATTTTTGAAAGGAGATTTTGCCTATGAAGAAAAACAAGTTTGAATTTATCATTGATTCTGAATTTCAATCTCAGATTCCTGCATTGACCGATGAAGAATTTCAGCAACTGGAAGAAAACATCCTTTCAGAGGGCGAAGTCCTGTCTCCCCTGATCGTCTGGGGCAACATTCTTGTTGATGGCCACAATCGCTATAAGATTCTCCAGCAGCACCCGGAAATTCCTTATACCACCCGTTCGATTTCCTGTACCTGCGAAACCCGTGAAGATGTTCTGGCATGGATCTGCAAACATCAGCTGGGTCGTCGGAATCTGACACCCGAACAGAAAAAGTTCCTGATTGGAAAGCAGTATCACTCTGAAAAATCCACTCGGTGGGGGAAACCATGGCAATCAGTACACGCAGGTGGCAAACTGTCAAATTGACAATTTGCCATCGGTAGAAAACACGACCGAACGAATCGCCAAAGAAAATAATGTAAGTCCCTCTTTTGTAATTCGTGCCGAGCAGTTCATGAAAACCGTTGAGCTGATGGAAAAATACTGCCCCGGCATTCAGGAAGAAATCTTATCCGGCAAACTTAAGCTATCCCAGCGAGAGGCTACCATTATCCGTGGAACTCCCACAGAAGCATTGCCCACCGTGGTATCAACGTGGCGAGAGGAAAAGTTAAACGGTAAACCAGACGATAGTGCAGACACCTATGAAAATTTAGAATTGCTTTCCAAGGTCAACCGAACGCAATTTCTCTAGTGCTGCCACATCGAAAGATCCAAACGGCTGAGTCCACTCTCAGAGAATCGACCTTTTATTTCATCGGGAAAGCGCAGCACCGAACTCCAGACCATTCGTGAGCTAGGAGAAAAGATGGCAACGGTTGATCATGTCGCCGATGCCGAAGGAATGTTCAGTGAAATCAACAGTGCCTCTGATAGCTTTATTTTCCGTCTCGAACAATGCTTTGCTCTGTATCCCGACTTTCTGACAAATGTAGAGATTGAAGCAAAAGTTATTGCTGCTTTGCAAAAGGCAGAAAGCTATATTGTGCATCTGAAAGAGCAGCATCGGCAGCATCTTCTGAAGACTACCAACAGCCAGTAAAATGCTTTCCAAAAATTTGTTTGATGAAAGACACTGGAGGTGAATTCTATTTCCGACTACCTGACTGTCACTACGCCCCTGCCACAATATCTACCCTATCCCCGCTTTCTGCTGGATACCAACCTGAGCCACACAGCAAAACTACTCTACACCCTGCTGCTTGACCGAGCAACGCTTTCTCAAAAGAACAACTGGATCGATGCACAGGATCGCATTTATGTAGTCTATCCGCTTTCTCATCTGTCAAAAGACTTGAGATGCAGCATTTCCAGTGTAACGCGCTCTTTCTCCGAGCTGGAAAACGCACAGCTCGTGGAACGTATCCGCAGTGGATTTTCCAAGCCCAGCCGTATTCTGCTCAAGGTTCCGCATACTACGCAGAATTGCGCAGTCACAGTATACAAAAATGCCAAGGATGACTGTGCAGAAACGAGTAGTATGATTGCGCAGAAATGCACACCTAACCAACGTAATAAGAGCAACCTGAAAGATAGCCACCTGATAAGAACAACAGACGCTCATTTGACCTTTGGAGAATATCAAAATGTCTTTTTAACAGCAAAGGAGTACAGGCGACTCAAAGCTGATTTCTCCGGGCTGGATGATCTAATCGAACAGCTTTCGGCTTATATCCAGTCCACAGATAAGAAGTACGCCGACCATGCCGCCACCCTGCGTATCTGGGCAAAGCGGCAGAAAACAGAACGAAAATCGACGCCGGGCATCCCGGACTACACCTTCAAGGAAGGAGAAAGCCTATAAAGACGATCAAAAAAAGTTCTGGAACAATCCGTTTCCAGTATTCCCGAAAATGCAGCGGACTATCCCGGTGAGAATGGCCTGCTCTATTGCGGCAAGTGCAGAACCCCAAAAGAAGCCTTCTTTGCCAAGGGTCTTGTCCTGATGGGGAAGAACAAGCATCCGGTAGAATGTGCCTGCCATAAAGCCGAACGGGAGCAGCAGGAAGCAGCTATTAAGGCGCAGAAACACCTCGACCTTGTGCGGCGGCTGAAAGCAGACGGCTTTTCTGATTCCGCTCTGCTGGACTGGACATTTGCAAACGACAACGGACGCAGCCCACAGATGCACCATGCACACCGCTATGTAGAGCAGTGGCAGACCATGCGCTCAGAGAACATTGGGCTTCTGTTCTGGGGCGGTGTCGGCACAGGCAAGAGTTTCCTTGCCGGGTGTATTGCGAACGCTCCGATAGCTCAGGAAGTGCCTGTGCGCATGACGAACTTCGCACACATCCTGAACGAGCTGAACAACAGCTTTTCCGGGCGGAATGAGGTGGTAGACAGGTTGTGCCGCTATCCCCTGCTCATCATGACGACTTCGGCATGGAGCGTGGCACCGAGTACGCACTGGAACAAATCTACAACATCGTGGACAGCCGATACCGCAGCCGAAAGCCTTTGATCGTCACGACCAACCTGACACTGGACGAGATCCGGCATCCGCAGGATACCGCGCATGCCCGAATCTATGACCGCCTGTTAGAAATGTGCGTTCCGATTTCATGCATTGGCGTAAGTTTCCGCAAAGAAACCGCACAGGAGAAGCTGGAACGGCTGAAAGAATTGATTGGATGAGTTTGAAGGAAGTTTGATAAAATCGCTGGTACACACTGTCCAGCTACAAGGAAATAGAGCCGCCTATTGAAAAAATATCCTGCTAGCGAAAAAGATATCTTCCTGTTTCCGCCTGCACATCCAACTTTGATGAATGGAGTGCCTTGGCGAGCTTTCTGGCCGATATGATCGAAAAATATGCAGAAATTTTAATCCCAGAAATCGAAACCGGGCAAATTGCTGTTGATGAACTTCTTGCAGCATGATATAATGTTCTTGTAATTGCTGTCCAAACACATGGTGAGATTCTCTCACCATGTTCCATATTTTGAACGAGGTACGAAAATGAATCGTCCAGATGACTCTCCTAAAAATTCCATCCTCATTTACACCACGGAAGATGGACTGACCAAAATCGATACTACCTTTGACGGTGACACTGTCTGGCTTTCCATTGACCAGATGGCTGAGTTGTTCCAACGTGACAAATCCACAATTTCCCGTCACATCAAAAACATTTTTGCAGAGGGTGAGCTTGAACGAGATTCAGTTGTTGCAAAATTTGCAACAACTGCCGCAGACGGAAAGACCTATCAGGTCGAATTCTACAATCTTGACGTCATTATTTCTGTTGGTTATCGTGTCAAATCCAAACGAGGCACACAGTTCCGTATCTGGCAACTGGCATCCTGAAGGAATATATGCGCAAGGGATTTGCGCTGGATGACGAAACGCCTGAAAAATCTGGCGGCGGTGGATATTTCAAAGAGCTGTTAGAACGCATCCGTGACATCCGTGCTTCCGAAAAAGTGTTTTATCGTCAGGTTCTGGAAATCTATGCAACCAGCATTGACTACGACCCAAAAGCAGAAATCTCCGTCCAGTTCTTCAAAAAAAGTCCAGAATAAAATTCATTATGCCATCCACGGTCAGACTGCCGCCGAGGTCATTTACAACCGTGCAGATGCCGAAAAGGAATTTATGGGTCTGACTACTTTTGCAGGAAATCAGCCCACCTTACGAGAAGCTACCATTGCCAAAAACTATCTGAACGAGAAAGAGCTTCGCGCCATGGGACAGCTTGTTTCCGGTTATCTGGATTTCGCAGAGCGTCAGGCAGAGCGCGAACAGCCCATGACCATGCAGGATTGGGCCAATCACCTTGACCGCATTCTGACAATGAGCGGTGAGCAGTTGCTTGTCGGAAACGGCACTGTGACGCACAAGCAGGCCGTGGACAAAGCCACCACTGAATATCGGAAATACAAGGCTAAAAACGCTCAGCGACGTGGAACAAGACTACCTGGATTCCATCCAGTTCTTAGAGCAGAAAATCGACAAGAAATAACGGTAGCCGTGAGGATTTCTTATGTCACAGGGAAAGACAAAAGTTTATATTTACACTCGTGTATCTACCACCATGCAAATCGATGACTATTCGCTGGATGCACAGAAAGCTCGCATGAAAGCCTATGCAGACTTCAACAATTACCAGATCGTTGGCGAATATGAGGATGCAGGCAAATCGGGAAAATCTATTGAAGGCCGTGCTTCCTTTTGCAAGATGATGGATGACATCAAATCCGGCAAGGATGGTGTTGCCTATGTGCTGGTGTTCAAGCTCTCCCGGTTTGGCCGCAATACTGCCGATGTACTGTCTACCTTGCAGGTAATGCAGGATTTTGGTGTGAACCTGATTTGCGTGGAGGACGGCATTGATTCTTCTAAAGACGCTGGCAAACTGATGATCTCCGTTCTGTCCGCTGTCGCTGAAATCGAACGTGAGAACATCCGTGTCCAAACCATGGAAGGCCGCATTCAGAAGGCACGGGAAGGTCGCTGGAACGGCGGTTTTGCGCCTTATGGCTATCGTTTGGTTGACGGTGTGCTGCAAATCAATGAGGATGAAGCGCCTGCCATTCGCACGATTTTTGAGCAATATGTAAACACGGACACAGGTGCAAATGGTCTTTCCAAATATCTGGAGACCCACGGCTTTCAGAAACTTGCTCGTCAAAATGGCACCTCTCCCCTTTTCAGTGCAACATTGATTCGTGCCATCCTGAAGAACCCCGTCTACTGCGGAAAAATCGCCTTTGGTCGCCGCAAACTCGAAAAGATCCACGGCACCCGGAACGAATATCATCAGGTTCCACAGGAGAATTATTTGCTGGTGGACGGCCTGCACAAGGGCATCGTATCAGAAGAATTGTGGAACGCCGCACAGGTCAAGCTGTTGGCGCAGTCTAAACGATACGAACCAGTCAACCGCAGCAAGACGGAACAGGCGCATTTATTATCCGCCCTTATCAAGTGACCCCATTTGCGGTGCTGGAATGTACAGCAACAAATGCACCAAACGAAAGAAAGATGGCACACCCTATAAATCTTTCTCTTATTACAGTTGCAAGCATCGCAAGATGCAGCGTGGCAAAAATGCGATTTCAACAAGCAGATTCAGGAAGAAGTTCTGGACAACGCCGTGGTGGAGGTTATCATCAAACTGGTCAGCAATCCAAAGTTTGCCGCCATGATGCAGGAAAAGATCAACAGCAAAGTAGACACCACTGCCATTGAACAGGAAATCGCAGCCGCCGAAAAGCAACTGCGCCAGTATTACTCCGTCAAATCCAAACTCATGGATGAAATCGACACCCTTGACCCGGATGACCGGCACTACATCATGCGCAAATCCGACCTTGACGAACGGCTCTACAAGATGTACGATAAAATCGAAGAAGCAGAAAATAACCTGATGGATGCCCGGCAAAGAAGCAGGCGATCGAAGCGGATAAAATCACAGGCGATAACATTTACAAAGTTCTCATCTGCTTTGAAAAGCTCTACAATATGATGAATCCCCTTGAACGCAAAAAGCTGATGGAACATCTGATTTCTGAAATTCAGATCTACCCGGAGCGTCAGTCCAACGGTCAATGGCTCAAATCCATCAAATTCCGACTGCCTATCGTTGAAAGCGATATTAACCTGTGTTTGGACAATGAAAGTCATACCGAATGTGTCATTGCACTTTCCAAGGGTGAGATCGACTCCAAAAAAGTCCGTGTAGAGTTCTCTTTGGAGGGCATGGACACTTCAGGATTGCAAAAGGGAGTTTCCCATAGTTAAAGATACCACACCAAATATGATGAACCCACGCTTATACACTACCAG
>ENA-OQJI01000298-OQJI01000298.1-human-gut-metagenome-genome-assembly--contig:-NODE-298-length-11587-cov-0.984904_pt1 | contig 11587 bp, 12 predicted proteins | sample MGYA00242602_ERZ504768 | MGnify/ENA primary metagenome ERZ504768 (study PRJEB26092, sample SAMD00036368) | human gut metagenome | host: Homo sapiens | study: EMG produced TPA metagenomics assembly of...
CACGTAAGTTGTTGCAGGTTGTAGGTCATACACCTATGGATGCAATTACGAAAGAGGGAAATCTGATTAGCACGGATGTGTTTTCAACTTACAGAGATGGAAAGCCGATTGGAACAGAGGAGTTCCTCTTGCTCGATACAGTGACATGGGAATACTGCGGAATTAAGATGTAGAATCCGATACGTAATTGGATGCATATTATGTCTGCGTCTCAAATACGCTGCTTCTTTTTCATACTCTGTAATGGAAAACCAACGAAAATCTCTTTTTACCTCAAAAGAAAGTAATAGCCACCAAAAATATCGGAAAAACTTTGTGAAAAAATAGAATTGTGTTTCGCAAGGGTCCCCTGTAAAATAGCGGCAGGAGGAGAAAGAGAGAAAAGGAGCTTCTTAATCTTATGGGAACAAATGAAAAGAATATGACTGCGGGATCCCCCGGAAAACTGATCATAACGTTTGCCATACCACTGATGCTCGGAAATATTTTCCAGCAGTTTTATACGATGGCGGACACCATGATTGTTGGCCAGGTGGTAGGAGTAGAAGCGTTGGCGGCAGTAGGCGCCGGAGACTGGCTGGTCTGGCTGGTGCTGGGCATCATGACAGGTATCACACAGGGCTTTTCGATTCTTGTATCGCAGTACTATGGAGCAGGGGAAAAGGAAAATTCTGAAATGTGCGGTGGCGAAAAGCTATATTATGACAGCATTACTGTCTGTGATTGTACTCGCAGTAAGTGAAGGAGCAGTTTATCACGTTCTTTTATTTTTGCAGACACCGGATAATGTTATTGATCTGACGATGCTATATTTACGGCTGATTTTTGCGGGAGTCCCGATTATAGCTGCCTATAATATCTTTGCGGCGATCCTGAGGGCACTTGGAAACAGCAGATCTCCATTGATTGCAATGACCGTGGCAGCAGTGATCAATGTGGGACTTGACTTGCTGTTTGTGGCAGTTTTTGGCTGGGGCGTAGCCGGAGCAGCCATAGCGACCGTTATTGCACAGGGATTTTCAGCCTTGTACTGTCTGCTTGTATTACGGAAAATCAGGGATATCCGACTGGAAAAGGAGGATTTTTACAGGCAGCCGTCTATGAGTCTGCAGCTTTTGAAGCTGGGGACTCCTCTTGCCATACAGAACGTGATCATTTCTGTGGGAGGACTTACGGTGCAGTATGTGATCAATGGCTTTGGCTTTCTGTTTGTAGCCGGATTTACGGCAACGAACAAGCTGTATGGAATTTTTGGAGATGGCAGCCGTTTCCTATGGATATGCGATTACAACGTATGTAGGCAGAATCTTGGCGCAAAGAAATATCAGAGAATCCGAAAAGGTGTGCGCAGCGGTACGTATATGGCAGTGCTCACTTCTGTTTTCATTTCCGGTATGATGGTGCTGATTGGGCGTAATATATTGTCTCTGTTTGTATCCGGTGAACCGGAGCAGATCCGACAGGTGTTAGATATTGCATATAAGTATTTGTTTATCATGGCTGTCTTTTTGTGGATACTGTATTTGCTGCATGTGTATCGTTCCGCGATCCAGGGGCTGGGCAATACTTTGATTCCGCTTGCCAGCGGCATTGCGGAATTTGTGATGCGTGTCAGCGTTGCGCTGCTGCTGCCGAAATGGATCGGCGAAGAGGGAATATACTATGCCGAGATCTGTGCATGGAGCAGTGCAGCTGTTTTACTGATCATAAGCTATATGATTCTGATACGAAAATATAAAGATGCTAAAACGTCAGAAAGCTGATGCAGTCTCGCCTGCAATAGGATTTTAGATCTCTTACCCCGATTAAAGCATAAGTAAGAAATAATACAAAAAAAGCAGTGCTGCAGAAACGCAAACTACAGGAAACAGATGGGAAGGCGTACCCGAGGTACGACAAAAATCTGTCATGCGGTAATTTGCGCTCTGTGGGACTGCTTTTTTGCATGATTCTTGGAGTTTTGGGGAATTACGACAAGAAATAACCAAAAATTTCAATAACTAATCCAAAAATATTCTATTTTTTTTTAGGCCTCTTGTGATTATAATGAATTCATCAGCTAGGAACGAAGCGAATCTAGCAAAATCACCAAACGGGAGGAATAAAAATGAAAAGAAAAGCATTAGCAGCAATTATGGCAGTAGCTATGGCAGTATCCATGGCTGGTTGTGGAGGATCCACATCAGAGTCTAAAGATTCTACCCAGAAAACAGAAACAGCAGATTCTACGGCATCAACGGGCGGAAGCGTAGAAAACAAGGACAAACCTCTGTGCTGGTTCAACCGTCAGCCATCCAGCAGTGCTACCGGCGAACTGGACAAAGATGCTCTGAACTTCAACGGAAATACTTATTATGTAGGTTTCGATGCAAATCAGGGTGCTGAGCTGCAGGGACAGATGGTTCTGGATTACATCAAGAAAAACGCAGACACGATCGACAGAAACGGTGACGGCGTAATCGGATATGTTCTGGCAATCGGTGATATCGGACATAACGATTCTATCGCCCGTACACGTGGTGTTCGTTCCGCACTTGGAACAGGTGTAGATGCAGACGGCGGAGTAGATTCTACACCGGCCGGAACAAACGTAGACGGAAAAGCAAAGGTTGTGCAGGATGCAACTCTGGATGTAGACGGAAAAACATATACCATCCGTGAGCTGGCTTCTCAGGAAATGAAAAACTCAGCAGGTGCAACATGGGATGCTGCAACAGCTGGTAACGCGATCGGAACATGGACAGCTTCCTTCGGTGATCAGATCGATGTTGTAGTTTCCAATAACGATGGTATGGGAATGTCAATGTTCAATGCATGGGCAAAAGACAACAAAGTTCCTACCTTCGGTTACGATGCAAACAGCGATGCTGTAGCAGCAATCGGTGAAGGATATGGCGGAACAATTTCTCAGCATGCAGACGTTCAGGCTTACCTGACACTGAGAGTTCTGCGTAACGCACTGGACGGTGTAGACATTGATACCGGTATCGGTACAGCAGATGAAGCCGGCAACTGCCTGACAGAGGGTGAGGATTACAGATACAGCGAAGAAGAGAGATCTTACTACGCATTAAATATTGCTGTAACAGCCGATAACTACAACGATTTCACAGATTCCACAAAAGTTTACGATAAAGTTGCAAAACAGCTGGATGAAAGCAAGAGCCCATCCAAAAAAGTATGGCTGAATATCTACAACGCATCGGATAACTTCCTGAGCTCTACCTATCAGCCACTGCTGGAGAAATATGATGATCTGCTGAACCTGAAGGTAGATTACATCGGTGGAGACGGACAGACAGAGTCCAATATCACAAACCGTCTTGGAAACCCGAGCGAGTATGATGCTTTTGCAATTAACATGGTTAAGACCGATAATGCAGCAGCATATACATCACTTCTCTCCAAATAATTTAGAGACAGAATAAGAGTGTAAATGGTAACGGTTCGGAGCCATGCGAAATCGAGATGAGGTCTCTGAATCGTTACCGTAAATGAATGAAATTATAGAGGGGTGTCAGCAATGATACCCTTCTTTACTAAGAAAAGGAAGCGCAGCTATGACAGATGATAAGAATAAATATATCTTATCGATTAACGGCATGAGCAAATCGTTCGGTAGAAATAAGGTTCTGAAACATATCAGCATGAATGTCAAACCTGGAACCATTATGGGACTGATGGGTGAAAACGGTGCCGGAAAATCGACAATGATGAAATGCCTCTTTGGAACCTATCAGAAAGATGAAGGAACCATCGTACTGGACGGAAAAGAAGTGAATTTCTCCGGTCCGAAGGATGCACTGGAAAACGGAGTGGCGATGGTACACCAGGAGTTGAACCAGTGTCTTGAAAGAAGTGTTGTAGATAACATGTTCCTTGGAAGATACCCAAAGAATTCCGTTGGAGTGATCGACGAAGGAAAGAATGAAAAAAGAAACATCAGACCTGTTTAGAAAACTGGGAATTACAGTTGATCTGACGCAGCCAATGAAGAAAATGTCTGTATCTCAGAGACAGATGTGCGAGATCGCAAAAGCGATTTCGTATCATTCCAAAGTTATTGTACTGGATGAACCTACATCATCCCTGACTGCACCGGAGGTTGAAAAACTCTTTAAGATGATGCGTCAGCTGAAGGCACAGGGAATTGCTCTGATCTACATTTCACATAAAATGGATGAAATATTTGAAATCTGTGACGAAATATCCGTACTGCGAGACGGAAGCCTAGTCATGACCAAGCCAAGTAAAGAAACGGATATGAACGAACTGATCGCCGCCATGGTTGGACGTTCTCTGGATAACAGATTTCCACCTGTAGACAATACACCGGGAGAAACTATTCTCTCTGTACAGAATATATCAACAAAATATGCACCAAACTGCAGAACATCTCTTTCGATATCAAAAAAGGAGAAATCTTCGGATTCTATGGTCTGGTTGGTGCCGGTCGTACGGAACTTCTGGAGACAATCTTCGGAATTCGTACAAAAGCAGAAGGAAATATCGTATATGATGGAAAAGTACTGAACTTCTCCTCCCCGAAGGATGCCATGGATCACGGATTTGCTCTGATTACAGAGGAAAGAAAAGCCAATGGTCTGTTCCTGAAGGGCGATATTACATTCAATACTACCATTGCGAATATGAAACATTATAAGAGCGGAATCGCATTGTCGCATGACAAGATGGTGCGTGCAACGGCTGAAGAAATCAAGATCATGCATACAAAATGTATGGGACCGGATGATATGATCGCCAACCTTTCCGGTGGTAATCAGCAGAAGGTTATCTTTGGTAAATGGCTGGAACGTTCACCGAGCGTATTCATGATGGATGACCCGACACGAGGAATCGATGTTGGAGCAAAATATGAAATTTATGAACTGATTATCAATATGGCGAAACAGGGAAAAACAATCATCGTTGTTTCTTCCGAAATGCCGGAGATTCTTGGTATTACCAACCGAATCGGTGTTATGTCTAACGGACGTCTGGCCGGAATCGTAAATACCAAAGAAACAAACCAGGAAGAATTATTGAGACTCAGTGCTAAATACCTGTAACAGGAGGAAAATTGGAAATGGCAGAAAACAGCGTTATTATTTCGTCGGAAGAAGAAGCAAAGCTTTTGAAGCCGATCGATGAATATGTGGAAGAAATCCAGAAAAAAATCGATGCATTACGTGCAGACGGCTTTGACAAAGTGAGCGATCTGAAAAAACAGATCGCGATCGCAAAAGAAAACAAGAACTTATCCGCAACACAGAGAGATAAGATCATTGAAAACAGCAAAAAAGAGCTGGAAAATGCAAAAAAAGTAGAGGCAGACAACAAAGAAGAAATTAAAAAGCTGGTCGCAGAGGCAGAAGGCTATCTGGCTGCGCATTACAAAAAGGATTATTACGATGTAGTAAACAAAAGCTGCAAAGCTGCAAAAGCAGAAGAAAACAGCAGATACGAGAAGATCAAAGCAGATCTGAAGAGCGAGCATCAGAAAAAGATTGCTTCTCTGAAGGATGCAGAAGAGATCAAGGCCGAGAAATACGTGCTCAAAAACAAACTGTTTGACGCACAGATGGCTCATGAATCAAAGCTCCAGGAAATCAAGGACAGAAGACATGAAGCATTCATGCATAAATATCATCTGATCGACCTGCTGAGAGCGTCCAAATTCACATTCCAGCAGCAGAGAATACAGAAACTGGAAAATTACAGATATACCTTCGATTTATCTCAGTTCCTGTACAAAAACGGTCTGTATATCGTAATCATTCTGATCTTTATCGCACTGTGTATCATCACACCGATCGTTAAAAATACACAGCTGCTGACGGTTACCAACATCCTGAATATCTTACAGCAGGCATCCCCGCGTATGTTCCTTGCACTTGGTGTTGCCGGTCTGATCCTGTTAACAGGTACCGACCTTTCCGTAGGACGTATGGTTGGTATGGGTATGGTTACAGCAACCATCATTATGCATAACGGAATCAATACAGGTGCCGTATTCGGCCATGTATTTGACTTCTCCGCTATGCCTGCTACAGCGAAAGCACTGTTTGCACTGTTAATGTGTGTGATCTTTACAACAGTATTTGCCATGATTGCCGGATTCTTCATGGCAAGATTCAAAATGCATCCGTTTATCTCTACCATGGCGAACATGCTGATCATCTTCGGTCTGGTTACCTATGCGACCAAGGGTGTATCCTTCGGTGCGATTGATTCTGCTATCCCGAATACTTTCATTCCGCAGATCGGAAAATTCCCGACCATCATTCTGTGGGCTGTTGCAGCAGTTGCCATTGTATGGTTTATCTGGAACAAAACAACATTTGGCAAAAACCTGTATGCGGTAGGTGGAAACCCGGAAGCGGCAGCAGTATCCGGTATCTCTGTATTTAAAGTAACAATGGGAGCATTTATGCTGGCAGGTATCCTGTATGGCTTCGGTTCCTGGCTGGAATGTAACCGTATGGTTGGTTCCGGTAGTGCAGCTTACGGACAGGGATGGGATATGGATGCCATCGCAGCCTGCGTAGTTGGTGGCGTATCCTTTACCGGTGGTATCGGTAAGATCTCCGGAGTTGTAACCGGTGTGCTGATCTTTACCTCCCTGACATACGCACTGACAATTCTTGGTATTGATACTAACCTTCAGTTCATCTTCGAAGGTATCATTATCCTGGCAGCCGTAACACTTGACTGTCTGAAATATGTACAGAAAAAATAATGAGACATTCATAAAGATACCAGGAGTGCAAAGCACGTAGCAATCTGGTATCAAAGGGGTCAGAAAAACTTTTGATTCCAACATCTTCATAAACAGATAGAATATAAGACAGCCCGGTCGTCCGATGGATGACCAGGGCGGTCTTTTGTTCTGTTTTGGCAAAATTTTTGTAACTATTCATTCAGCAGAGAGCAATCTTCTGCTATAATAAAGGAATAATAATATGCTCCGCAAAACAGGAGGATAAGGATGGAACAATATAAAGTGATTCTTGTCGATGATGAAGTAGAGGTCATCGATGTTATGAAAAAAAAGATCCATTGGAATGATCTGGGATTTGACGTAGTGGGAAGTGCCACCAACGGCGTGAAGGCTTTGGAGCTGGTGGAAAAACTTCAGCCGGATGTGGTACTGACGGACATTAAAATGCCTTACATGGATGGACTGGAGCTGGCAAGAAAACTGAACCAGGACTATCCCAATATTTACATTATGCTTTGCACCGGTTTTGACGAATTTGAATATGCGAAAGAGGCCGTCCATCTGGAGATCAAGGAATATATGCTGAAACCCATCAGCGCCATCGAACTGTCAGAAAGCCTGATGAAGCTGAAAACCACACTGGACAGGGAACGGGAAGAAAAGTTAAATGTAAAAAAACTGGAAGACTATTTCCAGGAGGTATTACCAAAGCTGCAGTCCAATTTCTTTATTTCCCTGATCGAGGGAAGGGTCAGAGAAGAGGATTATGAACGATTCCTTTTGGACTATCGGGTGGATATGAAGGGACCTTTGTTTTGCTGCATGATTTTTCATACATCGGAAAATGATGTGCCGGATGGCATGAATCCCTTATTGTTATCCATGTCCGTGGAACGTGAGATCAAACAGCGGCTGATGGAGAACTGTAATTGTCAGGAATTCATCTATATGGGTAATACCATTCTGATTATGGAACTCCATTCAGAAGATGAGATAGCTCAATTGACGGACAAGTGTGACCGGTTCTGCCGCTGGGCATGGAGAATTATGGGGGCGGCGGTTACCGCAGGGATCGGAACCGTCTGCAACAGTCTGTACGATATCAGTATTTCCTACGAGGGAGCCAGAGAGGCGGTATCCTACCGTGTCCTGTACGGAACGAAAAGAGCCATCAATATCGCGGAGATCGTTCCCAAAGAGTCAAAAAAGGCGGTTCCCTTAGAAGAGACAAGGATGCAGGAGCTGTTTCGTGCCATCCATGTAGGTGATCAGGAGAAGATCCGGAAAGAAGCCATCAAGGAGACAGAAAAGCTCCATAAGAATGCAGCCACCATCAGCCAGTACAATCTGGCTACCATGGAGATTGTCAGCGGATTTTTCAAATTCTGTGCCAATAATTCCATGGATTTCAATGAAATTTCCGGAAATGTACAGAATCTTTACGAAAGAGTGACTCAGCTGGATGAAAGCTCTATGACAAACTGGATCATCAATATGTCTATGGCGATCAGCGAAAAACTGAGAAGTACCAGAAACAGTACCTCCAGACGGATCATCACCGATGCACAGAACATCGTAAAAGACAGATATATGGAACCGGCGCTCTCGCTGGATGATGTGTGCGCAGATCTTGGTGTGTCCAATTCTTACTTTTCGTCCATCTTTAAAAAGGAAACCGGTCAGTCCTTCGTCTCCTATCTTACCGATTACCGAATGGACAGGGCAGAAGAAATGGTGTTGAACACCGATGAAAAAAGCTATAAGATCGCAGAAAAAGTGGGATATCAGGATGCGAACTACTTCAGCTATGTATTCAAAAAGAAATTCGGTGTTTCCCCTTCCAAATACAGAGCTTCCGGAAAATAGGGAACAGGTGAAAGGGAAAATACATGAAAGATAGAAAAAGAAAGCCGGATTCCCGGAAGAACATCGTATTTAACATACAGTCGATTATCCTGTCTGTCCTTATGGCGATTTCACTGGTTACGATCATTGTAATGGGATTGCTGCTTTACCATCGATTCAAGCTGGCATTGGAAAAAACAGCAGTGGACAACACGGAAGCTACTGTAGAGGCTACCGTGGACCGGTTAAATGCAGACCTGCTGGATATCCGGCAGATTATAAACGGGGCAAACTACAACGTGGTCCAGCAGTTTGATATATCCAGCCGGGAATTCTCGGAGCAGTTCAGTCTGCTCTATGAGACCAACTCCGATAAGATTCAGAGCCTGGCTTTGTATGACCCCAAAGGAAATCTGATTGCATCGGAGCCGGTGGCGGCAGAAAAGAAAAATGTGAAGGTGCAGACGCAGGAATGGTATAAAAATGCGGAAGATGCCATTGAAAATATACACTTTTCCACACCGCATATCCAGGAGCTGTTTGAGGACGGCTCTTATCGGTACCAATGGGTCGTTTCCCTGAGCAGGTATGTAGATGTCAACAAGGGAGAGACACCGGAAACCGGTATTCTTTTACTGGATATGAAATATTCTGTGATCAGGGACGTGATGAAGCAGATCAATGACTGTTCCGGCGGAATCTACTATTATCTGACCAGTCAGGACGGAGAGATGATCTATCATCCACGGGGAACGGAGTTAAACCGCGGATTATTTGAAGAAAACAGTCTGGACGCGGCAAAATACGAGGACGGAACCTACGAGATCCGTTCCGGCGGTCAGAACGAGACCGTGATCGTCGGCAGCGTAGCCTATACAGGCTGGAAGATGATCGGTGTTGTGCCAGAGAGCGTGCAGGCGGCAAACTACAAGAACTTCCGTTACTATGTATTTGCCACGATTCTGGTTCTTCTGGTCATGCTTTGGAGGGAAATCAGCTGGTATCCCGGAAGATATCCAAACCGATCCGGGAGCTGGATGCTTCCGTCAAGGCCCATGAGGCAGGAGGAAAACCGGATATCTATATCGGCGGCTCCTCGGAGATCCGCCATCTGGGACATTCTGTGCAGAAGTCCTATGAACAGATCGAAAAACTGATGGACGAGATCATCCGGCAGCAAAATGAACGAAGAAAAAGTGAACTGGATGCCCTGCAAAGCCAGATCAACCCCCATTTTCTGTATAATACACTGGAGTCCATCACATGGATGGTGGAAGCCCAGGAAAATGAAGCAGCGGTTCGTATGATTTCCGAACTGGCAAAATTACTTCGTGTCAGTCTGTCACGGGGTAAGACCATCATTCCCATTAAGGATGAGCTGCAGCACAGCAGAAGCTATATGAATATCCAGCTGGCCCGGTACAAAGAGCGGTTTAAAACAGAATTCCGGATTGAGGAAGAGATTGAAAACTACTGCATTGTAAAGCTGGTGATCCAGCCCATCCTGGAAAATGCCATCTATTATGGCGTTGGCAATATGGATGAGGATGATGGCGGCATGATCATCGTCAGCGGAAAAAAGAAAGACGAGGACATTCTGATCACCATCGAAGACAATGGGATGGGCATGCGGGAAGAAGTCCTGGAAAATATTCTGACGGATAACAGCAAGGTTCCGAAGCATGGTTCCGGTGTGGGCGTAATCAATGTGCATTCCAGAATCCGGCTGATGTTTGGCGAAGAATACGGACTTTCCATAGAAAGCGAACCGGACGAAGGAACAAGGGTTACGATCCGTATTCCGGCAATCCCATATACACCGGAAAACGCAGAAGCATTGGAATTACAAAAATACATACAGAGGAGACCGGGCGGATGAAAAAGAACAGAATGAAATTTCTTATAATTGAGTTTCTTTTGCTGCTGCTGGCAGTATTCTTTGTATGGAAGATTTTCGATCAGAACGTAGCAGAGCCCCGGATTGCGGTGATTCTTCCGGAGTCCGGTGACAAACGCTGGGATGCCTGATCAAGGGAATGAAGCAGGCTGCGGCAGAGAACAACGTTCATATGATCATCTGCAATACGGAAGAGATCGACGGGCCGGAGGCGGAAAGAGAATTTATCAGGGAACAGAAGGACAACGATATTGATGGCTTTATCATATATCCGGCACCCGGTCATGAGACGGAAAATATGCTGAAAAAAGAGTGTGGAAATAAACCGTATCTGCTGATTGCAGATGGTCTGGCGGTAAAAGAAGGGAAAACTGCCAGTCCCACGATCCAGCCGGATTACCGGGAGATCGGAAGATGGCTGGGAGAACGGCTGAGAACAAAAAAGCAGAAGATCGGAATTATCGCCGACTGGAAAATGTCCGAGGCTGTACAGGCGGAGATTTGTGGATTGAACGAGGCGCTGGAAGGCAGCGAAAGCAAGATCAGCTGGTGTATTTACCGGAGAAAAGAACAGGACATTGTGGAGCGGATGAAGAAGGAAACAGAGGCGGATGCTCTTGTCATCCTGGATGCAGGAATATTGGAAGAGTTTGGAGAGCAGGCAGAAAATGGAACATACGAGGGCGCGGAGCTCTATGGAGTGGGTTACAGTCTGAAGACGATTGCACTTCTGGATAACGGAAACATTCAGGGGCTGGCTGTGCCGGACGGATATGAAATCGGCTATAAAAGTGTGGAAGAAATAACCAAAAGGATCGAGCACAGGTCTTATAAAATGCAAGGATATATAACCGAATATCAGGTACTTGGCAAGGAAAATTTCTCTATGGACGAAGATTTAGAAAGGTTTTTATATTCCTATGAATAAAAAGAAAAGAAGGGTGGCAGTATTATTATCTGCCACGATAGGGAGTGCGGTGCTTGTGCTGTCGGGGTGTTCCGGCAAGTCGGACCAGACAGAGAAAACCCTGCGGGTCGGAGTGATAACCTACACTCAGGATGATCCGTTTATCAATGGATTGACGGATGAACTGAAGGGCGCAGCTGAAAGCCATGGAAAACAA
>ENA-OQJI01000300-OQJI01000300.1-human-gut-metagenome-genome-assembly--contig:-NODE-300-length-11520-cov-0.976477_pt1 | contig 11520 bp, 11 predicted proteins | sample MGYA00242602_ERZ504768 | MGnify/ENA primary metagenome ERZ504768 (study PRJEB26092, sample SAMD00036368) | human gut metagenome | host: Homo sapiens | study: EMG produced TPA metagenomics assembly of...
ATTCTGCTGATTCTCTTCTCGAGTGTTGCAACACCGATTTATACTGAAAATCTTATACGCGAAAATGCCGACGGCAAAAGATTCTGCAAAGCATCCTGACTTTCCTTTTACCAAAACAGGGCGCTGTGCCATTTCCTGCACAGCGCCCTGTTTTTTTCATATCAACCGGTAAGTTCTGATTTCTTCTACCACAGAATCTTCTCTGCCTCAGCTCCATCCGCAAACGGTCCCGGCATTGCTGCCACGCCGCGGTGCTCGCCAAGATAGTCCTGATCGAAGATAATCGTGCTTCCGTCCGGATCTTCGAATCTCTGCTCCGGCTCGAAGGCGTATCCTAAAATATCACTGTTGATAATTCCCGTCCGGAAATCCTTCAGGAACTCATACACGTTCGTCTTGATGGAATAGTGGCCGTCTTTTTCCACAAGTTCCACCTTAACCTGGTTCTCGTTATCCATAAGATTCTCTTTTTCATTCACACACGCCTTTGCTCCGTTAAAGTAAGCGTTTCCGTTTACCCAAACCGGCAGATGGCACTTGTTGTGATACGGCTCCAGCTTGCTCATGTCGGCCGGTTTATCCAGCTCAAAGTGGCTGATCCACTCGTCATAGGTCGGATACTCGTCGAACACATGCGTTCCGACCTCCTGGTTATCCTCCATCTTGAAGCCCATGTCCTCAACCGTTTCTGTTTCCTCAACCGGGTAATTCTGGATAAAGATGTTGTTGTAGAACCGGTCATCGCCATGCAGGAATGTCATGAATCCGGCAACCTCGGTACGGTGACGGATGTGATACGGCGTGTAACGGTCTCCTGTTCCGCCGCCAACTGCAGTTAATGAGCCAAGCATCAGATTGTGTACGCAGGCAATACCATCGGTCGCCATACGAACGCTGACCGGTGAGAGCATAATGTTGTTATCGATCAGGGTCGGACCATGGCCAACCTCGATGAAAATATCCTGACTCATCATTGCGCCCTCTGCCTTTGGTGTTCCCTCCGGCGGGCAGTTGTCGTGCAGCAGGTTCTGGGTCAGGCGTGTTCCCTGTGCCTCCCAGTCGCACCAGATGCCCATCGTACAATGATGAATATGATTTCTTCTCATCACAACATCGATCGCTGCATGCATCTTGATACCGGAAATCTCGGCTCCGCCAAGCTGCTGCATATTATTGATGTTGTGAATGTGGTTGTCCTCAATGATACTGAACACACCGCCCATCCGTCCGACAATACCGGTCTGCTCACAGTGATGGATGTGGCAGCGGCGGATGATATGGCTTCCGATGTTCTCCTTCGTCCAGCCGTGATACTGGCCGCGGCACACAGCATCACGCTCCATCTGGGTCGGGCTTTTTACGTGTTTTCTGGTAAAGTAATGGTCGTTCTCCGGATCGTAATATTTTCCGAGCGAAATACCGCAGCACTTGCTGTTGCTGACCTCACAGTCCTCAATAATCCATCCCTTCGACCAGTGCGGACCGATCATACCGTCCTGATAAGCAGCCGGCGGCGCCCATGTCGTTGCCGCCTTGCTGACATCAAATCCACTGAACGTAATGTAATTTACGCCTGTTTTCGACGGCATAAAGCAGTTCCGGCGCACGTTGATTTCTACTTTTTCCTCCGTCGGGTTTTTACCCTGGAAGTTTGCGTAGATGACCGTCTGATTTTTCTCTTTGTCCTGCTCGGTATACCATTTGTAAACCGACCACTCCGGCTCCCAGGACGGCGCATAAACCTCGCCCTTGATACACTCCTCGAGCGTCTCTGCCTCGTATAACTGGCGGTCATTCAGATAAACCGCGCCGGTATGGCGTACCACCGGTGCAAAATACCAGTCACCGCCGACCATTGTCGTGTATGGGTTATAATTGCCAAACACTCCGTTGTCTACACGGCATACCCACACATTATCTTTGTAATGCTCCCAGTCATTCATCGTTTCCGCACCGGTGATCTTTGCGCCGAGCGGCTTCTCACTCTTATAGACGATTCTTGCATCCTCGGTTCCTCCGTTGACCGGATCAACATATTCATGGTAAATACCAGGTGCAACCAGAACTTCATCTCCTGCCTTTGCAATTTTTGCCGCATCGTTGATGAACTTGAACGGCATCTCTTTTGTTCCGTTTCCATTCTTCGGAGCGGAATTATTGACATAGTAAATCATTTCTCTATACTCCTTTTTGTTATAGTAAAACCCGAAAACACTGCAAAAAAGGCTGTGACGCAATCATTCACTCTCTGCGGCGCTGAATTTTTTACGCTATTTTTTTGCGGGTCTATAGAATTTCTTTACGATAATGCTTCTTCCGCAGCCTCTTTTGATGCAAACGGGCCCGGCAGCGGATGAATGCCCTGACGGTTTCCGAAGTAGTCATATCGGAACACGATCGGCGTTCCATCCGGATTCTCATATTTCTGTTCCGGCTCAAATGCCATGCCAAGCGTCTCCGTTGAGATCACTGCACAGGCATTCTGCGCAGATAATCGTAAACATTAGTCTCCAGTTTCCATTTTCCGTTCTCTTCTTTTACACCGATGGTGATTTCATGCTCGGTATCCACTACAGCGTCCTGTTCCTGCTCTGCCGGCTTCGCCCCATTGAAGTAAACGTTGCCGCCAAGCCATACCGGCAGCTTCTCGTAATACAGATCCGGTGACTTTCCGGAACCCATTCCGCAGTAGCCCTCAAATCTTGCCACGTACTCCTCCAGCGTCGGATATCCGCTGTACGGCACGGTTCCTGCTGTCAGATTTCCGTCATCCCATTCATTATCCCCAGTCAGTTTACGGATTTCTTCCATTCCCGCACGAACCGGCTTCTGGATGAAGATATTATTGTAGAACCGGCAGTCACCGTGAAGAACCGTCATAAATCCGTTGATCTCCGTGCGATGCGGCACATGGTACGGTGTGTAGCGCGGCGACGGCAGCTTTTCGGAGCCATTGTTGACACCGCGGCCGACAGCAGTAAACGATCCCGCGATCAGGTTATGTACTACCGCAACACCCTGTGTTGCCAGCTTCATCGCGCGGTCCGAAAGCAGTACGTTATTGTCCACCAGTGTCGGTCCGTGGGAAATTTCAATAAAGATATCCTCGCCGATGCCGTCCATACCTTCTGGATTTGCATTTTCCTCGTTCGGCAGCGTATTGTCATGGAACAGGTTCTGCGTAACACGTGTGCCCTGTGCTGCCAGTCGAGCCAGAGGCCTCTCGTACAGTGATGGAAATGGTTTCTTCGAATGATCACATCGATCGCCGCATGCATCTTGATGCCGCCGATCTCCGCACCCGCAAGGTTCTGTTTATTATTGATATGGTGAATGTGGTTATCCTCAATAATCGAGAACACACCGCCTAAATGGCCTACAATACCCGTCTGTCCACAGTCGTGGATGTTGCACCGGCGGATGATGTGGCTTCCGATGTTTTCCTTTGTCCATCCCTCCCGCTGCGCCTGACAGATACAGTCACGCTCCGTCTGTGTGCCATCTTTGAACTTCCATTTGAGCCATTTATTGTCATTGTTCGGCTGTCTGTATTTTCCAAGGGAAATGCCCGAGCACTTCGAATCTGAAATTTCACAATCCTCGATGATCCATCCCTTTGACCAGTGCGGACCGACCATTCCTTCCTGATATGCCGTCGGCGGAGCCACTGGGTTGCCGCCTGTTTTACAACAAAGCCGGACAGCGTGATATAACCAATGCCCTCCTTCGATGGATAAAAGCAATTCTCACGTACATTGATTTCTACGGTTTCTTCGTTCGGATTTTTTCCCTGAAAATTCACATAGAAAACGGTCTCATTTTTTTCTTCGTCCTGCTCCACATACCAGGTGTAAGCCGTGAATGCCTGATCCCAGGATTTTTTTATAGATCTCCGGCTTTTTCACCTTGTCCAGGCTCGTCACCTCATACATGGATTTTCCATTCAGATACACTTCTCCGGTGTGTGCCGTGTAGGATGCGATAAACCAGTCACCGCTGACCAGTGTCGTATATGGATTGTAATCCCCAAACAATCCGTTCGAAACGCGCGCTGTCCACACATCACCTTCCAAATGCTCCCAGTTATCCACAATTTCCGCACCGGTAATCACAGCTTTTCCCGGTTCCACAGAACGGTACACAATTCTTGCATCCTCACATCCCGCATTCGCCGGATCTACATATTCCCGATATACGCCAGGCGCTACAAGCACCTCGTCGCCGGGTCTTGCAATTTTTGCCGCCTCGGAAATCGTCTGAAATGGATATTCCTTCTGCCCATTTCCGCTTCGCACAGCATTTCCATCTACATAAATCTGCATTTTTCGCTTACCTCTCACTTCTTCACTTTTCATAAACTTTTATTGTGAATTTTCGCCAAAATCACATCACTCTTTTTCCGATTTCTGCCGTTCTTCACAATTTTCATATCTTAACCATAATACAGATCCTCGTAAAACACTACTTATATATTGCCGATCATTGCCCAGATGTTTCGATTTTTTCTATATTTTTTCTCTCTTCTGTTGTATAATACCGTTTATCAGATACGGAGGATTCTTTTGCCATGAAAAACGATTCGACTTCTTTTTTCGAAAACAATCATTTTGCTAACAGCTATGTTTACGATATCTCTATTTCGCATGTCCCCGCCTATTTCGGTCTGCACTGGCATCACTATATCGAAATTGTGCTTGCACAGGATGACGGCATTATCTATGAAGTAAATGGAGAAGCCTTTCCGCTGAAGCCCGGTGATCTTCTTTTTATCTGGCCCGGCGAGCTGCACGCTGTTTCCACAATCAACAGAGAACATCGCCTGATCATGCTTCAGCTCGATGCAGATTTTCTGGAAAAACGCGTGGATTTCCAGTCTGTTGCTTATCTTTTTTATCAGATCCGTCTTCTGAATCAGAACAACTTCCCGGAAATCGAAAAGCTTCGCGGATTTCTGACAGAGCTTCGCAGGCTCTCCCTCTCCGGTATCAGTTTTTCCGAGCTGCGCGGTTGCGTTCTGCTGTATCAGTTTTTTATTCTGCTCGGCGAAAATCTCTCCGTGCCGACCGAAACTGCCGCACCGCAAAAAACAGGCCATTCCGCACAGGTACACCGCCAGATGATTGCTGCATGTACCTGGATCTCGAGTCACTGCACCGAACCGGTTTCTCTGGAAGAAGCATCAAAGGTCGCCGGATTCTCCCGCTGCCATTTTTCCAAGCTGTTCCGCGCATACACCGGCCTCTCCTTCACGGATTTCGTCACCAGGGAACGGCTCCATATCGCCGAAAACCTGTTAAAAAAAACCGGATCTCACGATCACCGAAGTGTCGCTCGAATCCGGTTTTAACAGTATTTCTACGTTTAACAGAGTCTTTTTGAAATCAAAAAATGTAAGCCCTACCGACTTCCGTCAGATGTACCTGCAATCCTATCAGAAATAGGCTATGAATTCAGCATGGCCTCTGGTCTTTCGCAGGTGGATGGAACCTTCTCAAATGCACCCGTTTCCGCACTCTTCATAATCTGATCGATCGTATCGAGTACGTGATATGCCATTTTGGCACTCGCACGGTTTGGTCTGCCCTCGGCAATTGCTTCTGCCATCTCAGACGGGCCAAGACCACGGCTGTTTTCGCTGTAATCAAAGCCATAATGTAAAACTTCCGGAACAGCCTGCTGTGTCCAGTCTTTTACACCCGGAATATAGACAACATCGCCGCCGAAATTGTTCGGATCAACAAGCTTTAAGATACCTTTTTTACCGTAAATGGTGAATACCGCCTGATCATTGATGACGCTGTCACCATTGACGCAGAATGTACCGGTCACACCGTTTTTCATTTCCAGAATGGTAAAGACCTGACTTTCGTTTGTATAGTCAAATTCCTGTCCGTATTCCGGGCTGCCCGGAATGATGTTCACACGCTTCGCCGCAAGGTTTCGCACGGACGATACAACGCGATCCACCGGACCAAAAAGACTCACAATTGCCGTCAGATAATAAACACCGAAATCGTAGCAGATACCGCCGCCCGGCATCCGCAGAAAACGGAAGATGCTCGCCAGTAAATCAAGATCGCGGTTTGCGCATGCTTCGAAAGATGTCACCTCGCCGATCAGCCCGTCGTCGATCGCTTTTCTTGCGGTCTGCAGTGCCGATCCAAGGAAGGTGTCCGGTGCGGAACCGAGATAGAGATGTTTCTCCTCTGCCAGCTCGATCAGTTTCGCTGCCGTTTCCGGTGCGAGGGTCATTGTTTTTTCAGTGTAAACGTGTTTTCCGGCTTCCAGTGCCTGACGGATCAGCCCCTCGTGGGTCGGTGCCGGTGTCAGAATGACTACCATTTCAATCGACGGGTCTGCCAGAATTTCCTCGTAGGTACAGCCCTTGATGCCATACTGCTCTGCTTTCTTTTTCGCATGTTCAAGATGGCCTGCGCAGCATGCTGCTACCTCAAGATTCTCAAAGTTATGAATCATGTTCGTCAGATAAATATCACTGATCGCTCCGCAGCCGACAACGCCGACTCTCATTTTTTTCGTTTCTGTTGTTCCCATTTGTAAAAATCCCCTTTACTCTTTGTTTTTTGATTCTGTTCTAATAAAAACCCTTATTTTTTTTATACAACGAAATGTCTGAAAAAACAAGCATTCCGGCTCATATTTCACTTTCAAAATGAAAAAACCACCCACGGTTTCTGCAGATTCTCTGCATCACCGCGGACGGCCTTTTTCTGTTGTTTACTCCACGCTTTTCAGCGATTCAATCATATCAATTTTTCTTAACCGGTAGAACATCATAAAATTGACGAACAGAGCAAACGCCAGGGTAATCAGGCGCTCCAGCCGTAGCTCCGCGGGAACACGTTTCGTCCGAACATCATCATATCGACCTCGACGGTCTGAATTACGCAATGATGTAAAAACGTTCCAATTCCCATGCCCGCGATAACGCCGAACAGTGTCAGCACCATGTTTTCCCGGTACACGTACGATGCCACCTCGCCGTCGAAGAAGCCGAGCACTTTCAGCGTTGCCAGCTCTCTCTGTCGTTCGGTGATGTTGATGTTGTTCAGGTTGTACAGCACCACAAACGCCAACAGGCCCGCCGATACGATCAGCACCACGATGACGATGTCGAGGGAACGAAGCATGTTGTCAATCTGATCAATCAGGTCGGATGTGAACGAGATTGCCGCTATACCGTCGTACGTCATGATTTTTTCTCCGAGTGCTGTCTCATAATTGCTCGACGTGTCCTGGTATTTCATCAGAAGCTGGTTGTAGTCCGGCGCTCCGCCGAACAGCTCCTCGTAGAGATCCGGGGCCAGATACAGGTAATGGCGCACGTAGTTTTCGACGATGATCGAAATCTTTACGTCCACAATATCATCGCCTTTTTTCAGCTGAACCGTGTCGCCTGCTTTTACGCCGAGCATCGTTGCTGTCTTTTCGCTGATGGCTGCGCCGCCGTCGGTCGGGAATTCGTAAACTTCTCCGCTTTTCCGGTCTCGGAAGGCATAGAAGTCATTGAAATTCGTCAGTTCTTTCGGCACTTCAAGCACTGCATCCACGGTCTTTTTGTCGGTCTGCAGTTCGATGTTCTGGCAGTACATTTCCAGCAGCTCATCGATGCCGCTGTAGTTTTCCAGATCGGTCTGCAATGCTTCTTTTTCGGATTCATCCACATCTGAATTCAGCACAGCATTCGCCTGATAGGTGAAGAGGCTGACGAACTGGTTTTTCGCAATCGCGGTGATGGAATCCTGAAGGCCGAAACCGACGAGGATCAGACCCATGCATCCGCCGATTCCGATAACGGTCATGAAGAATCGTTTTTTATACCGCACCAGATTCCGCACGGTTGATTTCTGCGTAAAGTTCAGATGTTTCCAGAGTACGCCGATGCGTTCCAGGAAAATCCGTTTGCCGTTTTTCGGTTGCTTCCGGCCGCATCAGCTCTGCCGGACCTGCGGCGAGTTCTTTGTAGCATGCCGCGATCGTCGCCACGCCGGTGCAGGCTGCACTCGCCAGAATCGCAAGGCCTCCCTGCTCCCAGTTCAGCAGGGTCATGTAATACGGAAGTCCGGTATACAGCATGCCGTAGGCATTCATAATAACCCAGGGCAGGATTTTTTCTCCAACCACCACGCCCGCGAGAGCGCCGGATACGGTGGAGAGCATCGCGTATGCGAAATATTTAAAGGCGATCACGCCGTCGGAATAGCCGAGGGCTTTTAATGTTCCGATCTGCTGACGCTGTTCCTCGATCATTCGTGTCATCGTCGTCAGGCTGACGAGAGCAGCCACGAGGAAGAAGATAACCGGGAAGAATTTTCCGATATTCGAGATACGGCCGGCATCCTGACCGAAGCTCTCAGTTGACGTTACCTTATTCCGTCCCCCAGACGTACCACGGTTGGTTTTTTTCAGGTCTGCGAGTGTTTTCTCACCGTCCGCAATTTCCTGCTTCGCATCCGCGATTTCTGGTTCGGCGTCGGCTTTTGCTTTTTCATATTCGGCTTTGCCGTCCTCAAGTTCCTTTTCTTTATCGGCAATTTCCTGTTTCGCATCCGCAAGGGAGATTTTTCCGTCGGCGATTTCCTGTTTCGCGTCGGCAAGCTGGGTTTCTCCGTCGGCAATCGTCTGCTTGGCTTCGGCGAGCTGACTTTCTCCATCGGCGATCGTCTGCTTTGCTTCTGCTAACTGGGTTTCGCCATCGGCGATCGTCTGTTTCGCGTCGGCGAGCTGACTTTCTCCACTGGAAATTGTCTGCTTTGCAGCGGCAAGCTGGGCCTCACCCGACTGAATCGTCTGTCGGTACGATGCAATCTGCTGTTCCCCATCAGCAAGCTGGGCTCTGGCAGCCGCAAGCTGAGTTTCTCCGTCTTTTAATTTACTGCGGTTCGTCTCAATCTGAGCTTCTCCGTCGGCAATCGCTGCTTTGGCGGATGCAAGCTGGGCTTCGCCATTCTCAATCTGTTTCTGATAAGCTTCTGCCTGTGCTTCTCCATCCTGAAGCTGGGCAAGAGCCTCTGTAATCTGAGCTTCGCCGCTTTCCAGTTCTTCTTTTGCAGAAGCAATCTGTGCCTCGCCTGCGGCGCATTCCTGCTCTTTTTCTGTTAATTGTGCATCTGCAGCGGCAAGCTGACTTTCTGCGTCGGTAATCTGAGCTTCTGCAGCCGCAAGCCGGGCTTCCGCATCAGCGCTTGCTGCTTCAAACGCTGCGATGTTTTGTTCCAGAAATGTTTTCTGCTCCTGCATCGTGAAAAGCTGCTGTGCTAACTCTGTCTGCTTTGCTTCCAGCGCAGTTTTCTGTTCCAACAGGGATACATATGCTTCATCTTCCTCCGTCAGTCCGTCAAGCTGAGCCTCAATCACCTCGATCTGACCAGTCACTTCTGTCTGCGCAGCCTCCACCATCGGAAGCTGACTGGAAATCTGGGCTAACTGATCCTTGGCTGTCTCATACTGACTCTTCTGTTCTTCATACGCTGCCTTCTGCGCTTCATACTGTGTGCGTCCTGCAGCGGTTTCTGCTTTCTTGTTGTCCAGTTCCTCGCGTGCAGCGGAAAGCTGCTCCTTTGCAATATTCAATTCCGTTTCTTTTTCAGAAAGCTGCTCTTTTGCAGTATTCAGCTCCGTCTGCTTCCGAGTCAGTTCGGTTTTTGCCGCCGAAAGCTGCGTCATTTTTTCCTCTAACTCTTTTTTGCCGGATGCCAGTTCTGTTTCTTTCTCTGCAAGCTGTGCTTTTCCGTCGGAAAGTTCTTTCGCTTTTGCCTCAAGTGTGGTTTTTCCACTTGCAAGTTCATCGGCTTTCTGATTCAGCTCCGCTTTTCCGCTTTCCAGCTCTGCCGCCTTTGCTTCCAGCGTCGCTTTTCCGCTCGCAAGTTCCGCCTCTTTATCTTTCAGCGTTGCCTTGCCGGATGCCAGTTCCTGCTCTTTATCGGCGATGGTTGCTTTCGCACTGAGAAGTTCCTGCTCTTTGTCCGCAATCGTCACTTTCGCGTTGGCAAGCTGCTGTGCACCGTCATCCAGCTCTGTTTTTGCGTCCGCTAATTTCTGCTCTGCATCAGCGACCTGCTGTTTTGCATCATCAATCTTTTCCTGTCCTTCGGTTTTGACTGCCGTATACCGCCGGTCGCACGCCGCATCCTCGAGCGCTTCAATCTTCGTCTGTACAGCCTTCACCGTCTCATCATACGCATCGCTGTAGCTCGCCTCTTCCTGTGCGCCGTCCGCCTGGACGTAAATCTCTGTATAGAGATCCGAGGTAAATGTCTCCGGAAGCAGCAGTGCAAAACTGTTGATGCTTCCATTTCCAATCGAGCCCGTTCCGCGGTTCAGATCCATATAATAAGGGAGCGTCGCCGAACCAACAATCGTAAACGTATCCCCGGTCAGCGAATCTGAGAGCGGATCCTCCGTTCCGGAAGTGAACGTTACCTGATCCCCGATCTCACAGCCGGAACTTTTCAGAAACTGCGTATCAACAAGAATTTCATCCTCTTTCTCCGGCATCCGTCCCTCGACCACGCGCGGCTCATTCACACCGTCCGTCAGCGCAATCAGCTTCACAACCTGCTCGCTCTCTCCGATGTCATGCAGCACTTCCACCGTTTTTCCGCCGTAGACCGCTTTCACGCCATCCGTCTTCGCAATATCCGCCAGATCATCGTCTGTCAGCCCCAGCGTTCCAAGGACTTTCAAATCCATATAATTTACTTCATCATAATACCGGTCCGCCGAAACCTTCATATCTCCTTCCGCCGACCGAATGCCCGAGAAAAACGCCGCGCCAAGAAGCACGATGAAAAAGACTGACAGAAACCGCCCCTTGTTCTTTGTGATTTCCCGGATAAAGTCTTTTCGAAATGCTCTCATCGTCCACCTACCATTCTATCTCTTCCACCGGCGTCGGGTTCTCATTTGTTTTCATTCCCGCCACTTTTCCGTTTCGGATTTTAATCACGCGGTCCGCCATCGGTGTCAGCGCCGAGTTGTGAGTGATGACAATGACCGTCATCCCCTTTTCCCGGCAGGTATCCTGCAGCAGTTTTAAGATCGCTTTTCCCGTCACGTAATCGAGCGCTCCGGTCGGTTCATCGCAGAGCAGCAGTTTCGGATTCTTTGCCAGCGCACGCGCAATCGCCACACGCTGCTGTTCTCCGCCGGAAAGCTGCGCCGGGAAGTTATTCTTTCGCTCTTCCAGCCCAACCTCCGCAAGCACCTCCGACGCATCCAGCGGATGCCGGCAGATCTGCATCGCCAGCTCCACGTTTTCAAGTGCCGTCAGATTCTGCATCAGATTATAAAACTGAAAGACAAATCCAATATCCTCCCGCCGGTACTGGATCAGATTCTTGCCGCGGTCTTGCTGATCTCCGCTCCGTCCACCAGCACCTTCCCCCGAGTCGCCGTATCCATTCCACCGAGGATATTCAACACCGTCGTCTTCCCCCCGCACCGCTCGGTCCGACCACAATCACAAAACTCACCCTTTTCCACATCAAAAGCTGATCC
>ENA-OQJI01000301-OQJI01000301.1-human-gut-metagenome-genome-assembly--contig:-NODE-301-length-11495-cov-0.877815_pt1 | contig 11495 bp, 13 predicted proteins | sample MGYA00242602_ERZ504768 | MGnify/ENA primary metagenome ERZ504768 (study PRJEB26092, sample SAMD00036368) | human gut metagenome | host: Homo sapiens | study: EMG produced TPA metagenomics assembly of...
GCACAATCTCCGCTGAAAAGGATATGATTTTCTGCATCCAGGAAGCAGGTACTGCCGGGGTGTGGCCAGGCGTGAGAATCGCTTTGATGGTTCGACCGCCAGATCGATCACATCTCCGTCATTAACAGGATGCCAAGGATAGCTGCCTCAGTGGGATGATTGGGCACCAATTTCAGCAGTTCTTCCTGATCCAGATCCGGGCAGCGAATAGGCCCACGAGACTGAATATAGAAACTGCGCATCTTGTTGTAATCTGTGGTGCCCATGAATTTTTCCATATTCTTGTGATCTTCTTCGGCACGCTCCCCATCCAGCGGATTCACATAGACTGGAACGCCGGGAAACTCAAAGACACCGCCGTCATGGTCAAAGTGTGTATGCGTCAGCAGAATGATCAGAGGCTTATCCGTCAGTGCACGCACTTCCCCAGCGAGGTCGCCGATACCGCAGCCGGTATCCACCAGCGCGGCTTTCTCTTCACCCTCGATGAGGAAAGCGTTCACCAGACGAAATTCACTCAGGCACCATGTATGGGGCGCGATTTCGGTGATCTCATGTCGATACATAGACAAAACAGACTCCTTTCGTGTATGTGTTGATTCAGCCCTTGACTGCACCGGCCGTCAATCCGGCAATGAACTGGCGGTTTGCGGCCAGATAAACCAGAAGGATAGGCAGCAGTGCAATGGAAGCGCCCGCTGTCATGATATGCCACTCAGCAGCAGCGTTGGCGGAGTAGCGCAGATTTGCAACAGCAACGCTCAGGGTCTTGAGGCCGGGGTTGGCCATGGTGAACACCTGTGCCGTAACAAACTCATTCCAGGCCTGGCGGAAGGCAAACAGCGCGATCACTCCCAAAATGGGTTTGATGGCCGGAACGATGATCTGCCAGAAGATGCGGAAGGGGCCAGCGCCATCGATCGTGGCAGCCTCGTCCAGATCTTTGGGCACTCCATTGATGAAGCCGGAGATCATAAAAATGTTAGCCGCTTGGCCGCCGGTAAGCATCAGTGCCAGACCCACCATATTCTTGGTCAGTCCCAGCCGACTCATGAGAGTATACAGAGGATACAGCGCCACCGAACCAACCGAGATGAACATACTGAGCAGATATGCCGTAGAGATCAGCTTTTTGCCCACAAAATCTCGGCGGCTGATCACATAGGCCGCCATGGAAGAGGTGATCAGTGTAAAAACCACCGTCAGCAGTGCCAGTACCACGCTGTTCAGGAAATACTTGCCGAAGTCCAACTTCTGGAAAGCATAAACATAGTTGTTGAACTGCCAGTTCTCCGGCAGGAATTTCCGCCCAATGTCAATTCTGCGTTGGTCTTGAAGGAGCCCAGCAGAGTGTAGACCACCGGATAAAGGGTAAAGATGCACATGGAACCTACAAACAGCCATTTCAGGATCTGGCCGATCAGGTAAATCACATGATCTCTTTTTTCCGAGGGGCGCATATCCGACCATTTTAATTTTTTCCGTGCCATTTTCCGTTCCTCCTTATTCACCGGTCACTGCGTCCAGCCGCTTGGCGAGAATCAGATACAGGCCAGTGACACCACCGATGATCAACGCTGCCACCAAACTGCAGGCTGCGCCATAGCCAAACTCCTGCACCACAGAGGAACCTGCGGTGATGGGGAAGAACAGCTGATAGATATACAAGAACATCACGTTGGTCTGATTCATGGGTCCGCCTTCAGTCAGAACCATGATACTCTGATAATCCATAAAGGAGATCACCAGCGCCAACATCAGGATCATCTTCATGACGGGGGCCAGCAGAGGGATGGTAATGCGGAACAGGATCTGGGCTGCATTCGCACCATCCAGTTTTGCACTCTCATATACCTCTGTAGAAATACCGGTGAGGCCTGCAATGAAATAAACCATGTAGTTGCCGATACCGCCCCATGCAGCAATGATGATACAAGTCAGCATGGCGTACTTTACACCGAGCCAGTTGACATTTTCATCGATAATACCCAGCCACGTCAGGAAGCGGTTGATCTCGCCGTTGTAAGTGTTGAACAGCAGGTAGAAGATCAACGCCATAACAGCGCTGGACATAATGGTCGGGGTAAAGATAATGGATTGTCCGGTGGCGTTGAGCCGGGTGTGTTTGCTCAGCAGGAACGCCAGCATAAATGCAATGGGCAGCGTCAGCAGCAGTTTGCCTCCCACATAAAACGAGGTGTTCACGATGGCTGTCTTGAACACGGTGTCCCGGGCAATGCGGGCAAAATTTGCAAAGCCTACAAATTTTGGGGTGCCGTAGCCCTTGTAGTCAAACATACAGTACCGTATTGTCCACAGGATGGGGTAGATGGTGAAAACAACAAACATAATCAGGTTGGGCAGAAGCATCAAATAGGATGTCTTCTCCTCCCGGATCCTTCTCCCAAGGCTTTTTTTCCTCGTTTCCATAGTGTTTCCTCCTAACGATTATCTGAAGGCATTTCTGATTATAAGTATACGGTGATTTTTTTGAAACGTAGAGAAATGGATACCCGATTATGTTGAAAAAATTCCGATTCTTGTATCTGCTTCTGCATATTTCCGCTCAGCCGCTTTCCTGCAGGGTGCGGCGATAATCAGTGGGGGTAATATGCCAGTATTTTTTGTAACAGACGGAGAAATACCGGGAATCCGCATAGCCGGTGCGCTCTGCTACCTCATAGATCTTCAGGCTTTCGTCGTCCAAAAGCCGTTGTGCCTCCTTCATTCGCATTTCGGTCAGGTGTTCGGTGAAGGTCTGCCCGGAAGCCTGCTTGAACAGCTGCCGCAGGTAATTGGGGCTGATGTACAATTCCGCTGCTACATCATCCAGCGAAAACTGCAGATCGCTCAGATGTTCTCCCATGATCTCATCGATCCGGGACACCAGTTCCTGCCCGGGATTCTTTTTCTCTTCTGCAGCACGGCACAGGAGAAGAAGATTTTTAAAGCATTCCTGCAATTCCTCCAGAGTTCCGGCCTCCATGATCTCCTGATGGCAGGCCTTATATTCCACGTAGGTGATGGGGTTTTGTCCCCGGCGCTTCTTCAATACGGAAAGGCACATGTCCAGAACTGCCATTTTGATGTATGCTGCATCCACTACTCCATGGGGTAGAACCAACTCAGAACTCCGTCTACTGCCCCTGCAATGGCCTCCGCATCTCCTCCGGCCACCGTCAGTGCCACTTGCTCTGTCAGATGGGGGTCGATCTCAGGGCAGGCTGTTACCCGCGTCAGCAGCACGTCAGAGATGGTGCGCACCGGCGGAGCCATTTCATAGAAAGAATACTCCGCTGCTTCTTTTGCCTCGTGACCGGATTTTTCCAGCTTGTAGATATTGTCCTTGATCCCTCCCAGAAAAAAGTGGACCGTTTGATTCCATTTGCGCCGGATCGCCACCACCACAGCCGTCAGTTCACGGGTCAGCAAAAGCGCCGCCGCGGCATTGGTCACTTCCTGGTGGATGGAGAACACAATGAAAGACATTTCTTCCACAGAATGGTTCAGAACATAAGCATCCAGCTTTTTTTCAAAGCGCTGGTTCAACAGTGCGGGCAGTTCCTGCCGTATCTCGGGGCCGCCCTGAAACAGTGCGACCAGATAACGGTCGCTTCCGATGCAGAACTGTTGTAACTCTTTCATTTCTTCTGAAGCAAGCTCCCCTGCACTGGCTCGCCACATAAGTTCCCGGATCTTCTGTTCCTGGTGCAGCCGTTGCTGCATCTGCTGCACCCGATCCTGCCACTGTTGTTGACGCTGGGTCAACTCTGCTGCAAAGGCATCCAGCCGTTGGATCAGAAGTTCTGTGTCCAGCGGCTTTAACAGATAATCTGACACCCCCAGCCGCATTCCCTGCACGGCGTATTCAAAATCATCGTAGCCGCTCAGGATCAGGAGCTTTGCATCCGGAAGTTCCTCCTTGATCTTTTCCAGAAACTCCAATCCGTTTACATGAGGCATGGTGATGTCGGTCATAATGCAGTCCGGTAGAAATCGTTCTGCCATTGCCAAGCTTCTTTGCCGTCGCGAGCCGCCCCTACCACCTGCCACTCCGGGCAGCGTCTGGTAATAAACTGCCTTACCCCCTCCCGGATATTCGGTTCATCATCTGCGATCAAAATCTGAAACATCCCACTCCGTCCTTTCCGGAATATACTTTGGCAGATGAATGACTGCCTCTGTCCATTCTCCTGCACAACTCCTGAGCTCCAAACCATAGTCGCGGCCAAAATAGAGCCTGATCCGCTCGTTGACATTGAAGATGCCGTAACCACCATCGCTGACCGTTACGCCCCGCTTCAGATCTGCATTCAGGATCGTCAGTGTCTCTTGCGAGATTCCCAGCCCGTCATCACGGACACAGAGATAGAACCCCCCTGGTTCTTCGCCTGCTGTAATAAGAATGGTGCCTTTCCGGTCCGATTCCTTGATCCCGTGATAAATAGAATTCTCCGCCAGAGGCTGTATCAGCAATTTGACCGTGTAGAGCTTTTTCAGTTCCTCCGGGATCCGGATCTGATAATCCAATCGATCGCCATACCGCATCTTCTGGATGTCCAGATAACTGCGCACATGGCAGATCTCTTGCTCCAGCGGAATGATCTCCCGCCCCCGGCTGAGGCCGATGCGGAAAAAATTTGCCAGGATCACGCACCATCTGGCTGATGTCCTCCGCTCCTGCGGCCTCTGCCTTCCACCGGACGGAGTCCAGCGTGTTATACAAAAAATGCGGGTTGATCTGGGCCTGCAAAGCCTGCAGTTCCGCTCGGCGTTTCAGCCGTTGCTCCAGTTCAATGGCATCATTCTTTTCCTCGAGCTGGTGGCTGTATTGCTTCTCCCTGTCCAGCATCTCATTGCTGCTCCGGAGCATCTGGTTGTAGCTTTTTGTTAGCAATGCGATCTCATCGTTGCCTTCATAGCAGAACTCCTGCCTCACATTCTGACAATTGATCAACTCCCGCAAGGGGGCTGTGAACCAATGGAGCATCAGCAGGCACACCATCCCTGTTACCATGATCAGTGTCCCGCCTTCCACAAGCAGCAGCTGCAGATAGGATCGGGATTCTTCCCGTGCTGTGGTAGATGCCTGCAGACACACGATGGTCCACGGTGTTACCGATACCTTGCGGGCGACACCGTAATACCTTTTTCCGTCTAATCTAACATCCAAAACTGTATTTTCTGCGGCGGTCAGCCGACTCAACAGCTCCGGTTCCCTCATCAACTCTTCCGCTGCGGCATTCACACAGGTCACGGGATTGCCTTCCTGATCCAGCACAAGGATCGCCGATTCCGCTTCGGGAACGATTTTTCGGATCAGTGCCTGAATCTCCTTACAGTCCAGATTTACCACTAAAATGCATTTCCGGGTGGCAGAATACACCTGCGCTGAGGAGATACTGAATCGATAGAGCACTGGTACCACCCATTTCCGGGAGCGGAAGATCTCGTCATTGCGGACGGTGCAGAACTCCAGAAATGAATTTCCTTCCCGGATCTCGGACCACAGCGCAACTTTTTCCAGTGAAAACCCCGGAGTCAACAGGGTGCTGCCGTCCGTAAATGCACCATAATCCGTGTAGAGATACAGATCGCTGATCAGGCTGTCGGACACCTTTTTTGTGGATAGGGGTGCAGCGAGATTGGACATTGCCACGCTGTAGGCTGCCGCATTGGGGTTTGCAAAGTAATTTGCCAAAATGCTGTCCAGCCCCGATTCAGCCTTAAAATAAAGCAGCCGCTCGATGCTCCCGCTAACGCGGGTAGACAGATAGTTCTCTGTCTGTTCCGCTGTCCGCAGAACGGTCTCTTCCATATTCTCCTCGATCGTGTCGTTGATATGGCGGTTCAGGATGATCTGATTCAGGGTGATGGCAACCAGAAAGATCACGGTGATGGTGGCAGTGACCTTCAGAACGATCGAACCATTGTGATGATGCGTGTGATTGTTCATACAGCTTCTTTCTTCTCAGAAGCACCAATAGAGGGACCCGGAGCCGGGTTCCTCTATTGGTGCTTCACATATATGGATCAAATGGGAGCGGAGTTCAGTTTAAGTTCCGATGCACGCAGGCATCTGTTATCAAACGGAAGTGTCCTGATTCTTTGCGGTAAAGTTGGGATAAACGATACGCTTTTGCCCCATCGGCAACCGACTTATCATAGGCGTTGTTGTACCGATCGTTCAGCTCGCTGATGGCTGATCAATGTCCTTTAGACCAAAAAATGCACTGAACCGCCACGGTGGAGTAATCCTCGCCCTCGATGGAAATGGCGGGGCGGATCGGCCAGTTCTGATCATTTGCCCCAATGGCCAGATCCGGCATGGTCTCAATGGAGGCCGGCGGTTCTGCACCTTCCACGGCGCTCTTGATCATGACAGTGCCGAGACCGGCGGTATAATAGGGCCCCATGACCTCATCGCTGTGGAGGAATTCCATGACCTTCCATGCTTCATCCGGGTGCTTTGTGGAGGCATTGATCGCCTTATCGGAGCCGCCAAACCACAGGTTCTGCACACCGTCCGTATTTCCGGACAGGCTGGGGATCTGACAGCAGTTCCAGTTGATATCCGTGGGAAACTGGCTCTGGTAAACGCCGGGCTCTGCATGGCTCAAGGAGAAATAGAAGGCAATGTTGCCTGCTGCAAACTGGGTGCGCAGGGGGTCAATGTCCAGAGACTCGCTGCCGGGGAATGCCACACCGGTGGAGTACATTTCACGGAACAGCTGCAGGACTTCTCTGTAGCTGCTGAAATCGTACTTGCCGTTCTTGAAGTCAAAGCCATAGCAGGTGCCGCCGCTGACCTGAACCACCGGATCGATGGAACGCATCACTGCGCTCATTGCGGATTTATAGTTGCCGGCAATGCCGTAGATCCCTTCGCCGCTCAGCTGCTTGGTTACCAGCGTAGCATCATCCACCAGCTCCTTCAGGGTCTTGGGAGGAGCAGAAATGCCCACCCGATCCAGCAGATCCTGGTTGTAAAACAGGCGACAGGCAGATGCGGTAAAGGGCAGGGAGTAGATCCCGTCGCCCCAGGAGTTGATGCCCTGCACAAAAGCGCCATCCCAGAAACGTGCCTTGTACTCCTCCGTCATATACGGAGAGAGATCCAGCAGCATCTTCTTTTCGTCCACCTGTACCTCCAGCGGGTCCGTTCCACTGAGCTTGAACACATCCGGTGCAGTGTCGGTGCTGAAGGCGAGATCCAGCATCTGAGAATAGTTGTCGGCATAGACCTGGTAGTCGATATAAATGTTGTCCGAATTGGTCTTGTTGTATTCTTCGATCAGCGGAGTCAGATACGCCTGATCGTGACGGTCCGTGGTCCAGTAAGAGATGGTGATCACGCCGTCATCGCCGCCAGCGGTAGAACTGGCAGCCGCGCTGCTGGAACCGGAGTCCCCACAGGCGGCCAGAGATGCCGTCATGCCAACAACACCCATGACTTTAAGAAAATCGCGCCGGTTGATCTTTTTCTTCATAATATTTCCTCCTCTTTTGAGAACAGAACCTTCTTCTACTGAGAGCATACCAAATCTGCCGGATTTCAGGGAGTAAAATATTCAGTTTTTATGTTCAAAAAATTACTTCAGCCATTGTGAAAATCCAAAAAACGCAGAAACATTGCCCAATCCCATCGGGTAATATCGTGGCCGCCGGTGCGGCGGTGGTATCCAATTCGCCCGGTCAGGTATCCCGAGTCATTGGCAGGCGGCTGGCTGGGCAGAGGAGCATCCCCGAAGAGCTCCCAGGCACAACTGGCGCTCTTTGCACCATTCCACTCTGCATCAGGGTCGCTCCACCGATCCTCAGAGCCGCTGGTTATGTAACACAGCCGTGGTGCCACACAGGCCACCAGCTGGTGCTGATCGAAGGGAAGGGTCTCCTCTTTCCATGCATACTTCTGATAATTTTTGCAGAACCAATGGGGAAATGCTGCCGTGATGGAACCCACCGTCTCACCATGCTTGCCACGGGACACGGCAGCACCAGAGCAGCCGGAATCATTGACGAGGACCCCGCAAACCCTTTCATCCTGTGCCGCACACCAAAGCGCCGCCTTGCCGCCGCGCGAGAAACCACCCACCGAGATTCGGGCCGGGTCGATGCCCGGGTGTTTTACCAGCAGGTCTACCACACAGCTCATCCCAAAGGCCCAGATGTCCAGGGTCCCCCATGCATCGGCAGGTAGTGCATCTGTACTGAGCCCAAAAAGCTTTGCCAGTGGGCCGGGATACTGCGCAGCATCGTCGGCTGCAGTGCACTTGCATAGAAGGTCACGGCTGCCCGGCCCGATTGTACAATCTGTTCAGCAGGCCAGTATTCCTGCTCCGTTTCCTGTTCGATATCAATGAGCGACGGCCCGCCGCTTCCGGCTGGCATATTCCGGAAAAAATTCATGGCCTCTTTGCGCCACGCTTCCGGGGCATTGGCCAGCAGTTTTTCCATCTGATCAGGCCCCATTTTCGGCCCGGGAGAGGCTGTCTTTTCGTGATTGCAAAGGAACAGGACTGCCGGGACCTTCTGCGTTCCCTCCGGACGCACCAGCACCACGGGGAATTCCAGACTTCCCTGCTTCGTTTTCAGACAGATATCCCAGATCTGCCGTATGGCTTTGCATTTTGGCAGATACTCTTCTGACCGCAGGCGTTCGGTCTGTTCATAGGGAACTTCCGGCCGGATGCCGTACTCCTGCGAGCGGAACAACGCGAGCAACGCTTCCCGCCGTGCATTCCAATTCTGCGGAGTCGTATTCTTTTCCAATACCAACGGCAAATTCATCTGATATTCCTCCTAACCGGGGACGGATCATGCCCCTTTTCATCATATCATCCGCAGCAGCATGGCGGGTTGAAAAAATTCAGGAGATGCTTCAAAATACACCGAACCTGATACAGTGATGTCGCTCCGGCCAGCCGAATGACTTATAATGTTTTATATAAACAGATGCCAACGCGGTATCAGGGTACTTTAGTGAGGAATGAACATGAAGCATTTTGAGATCTACAAAAAAGACCCCGCCACCGGCGCTTTGTACCCGGAAGGACAGCGGCGAAAAAAAGGGCTAGCCCGTATCCTGGAGATCGTTGTGCGGGACTTTTGGCAGTTGCTGGGTTCCGGCTTGATCGCCACGGCGGCGGCTCTGCCCTACGGACTCTGTATCATGCTATTCCTGCCATCCAATGCTCTGGGACCGCTGATCCTTTCCTGTGTTGTCACCGGCGCTCTGGCCTCTGTCTTCGGGATGAACCTGCTGGATACCATTTTGCGCTGTCTGCGGGATGAGGCCGGTTTTTGGTCTTTCCAATACAAAAAGTCTCTGAAGAACAACACCCTGCCGGCCGCTTTGTTCGGGGCGGTATTCGGCCCGTTATTTGCTGTGGATCTGGCAGGGTTAAGTCTGGCGGTACGCCGCGGCCAAAGCGTGTTTCAGGTCGAGTTTCTGGTGATATCCATAATCTTCCTGCTGGGCTTTGCGCTGAACCTTGCCATCCAGATCCCCCTGATGCAGCTCCCTGTATCAGCACTGCTCAAAAATGCCTTTCTGCTGTTTCGGGGCAACCTTGGGTGCTCGCTGATGGCTGTTGCCGCATTGATCGGTTATGCTGCACTGTTTGTTCTGCTGCCAGCCACTTTGTCATTCCTGCTCATCGTCTCCAACCTGTGGCTGCCGATGCTGACAGTAGCATTTCTGCTCTATGGCTGTGTTGAAAGAAATTTTAGCATAGAATCACGGATCCTGCAAGGAAATGACCCGGATCCTTTTCTGTAACCAAACAGGCCTGCTCCGCATCACTGTGGGGCAGGCCTGTCTTTTGCTTATGAGACCACCCGGTTTTGGGATCCCGGCCCCAAAAAGAATGCCGGTTCGTGCATTCCCTTCTGCTCTCTGGTAAATTACAGCACGGATGTGATATAATGGAGAAAAACCACCGGAGAACGGCACAAAAGAAGGAGGCTGGCATGATGGGGCAGAGGCAGCAGGAACAGGTTCAAAGAGGCTGTGCGGTGGGCACCGTGGTGCTGCTGGCATGGCTGTGCCGGGTGCTCCCGCTGGAGGCCTGCCCTCCGGCCTGCGGGAAGCCTGCGGCATCCTCCGGAGTCTGCTGTATCTGAGCCTGTTCGCAGGGTGGGGGATCTCCCTGTACAACCGCACGGTGCATCCGCAGGTGCGGCGGCTGCTGCTGAACGTGGATTTGTTGATGCTGTTCTGGATCCTTGTGCGCACCCTGCGGTTCCAGCTGAACACTTCCCCGGGGATGGATCGGATGCTGGGGTACCTCTACTATGCCCCCATGCTGGGGATACCGGTGCTCTGCGTTCAGCTGGTCCTGACGGTGGACCGATCCGAGCGCTACCGCCTGTCCGCCTGGGCCAGAATGCTATGGCTGCCCTCGGCGGTGCTGCTGGAGCTGGTGCTGACCAACGCCTGCACCAGCAGGTGTTCCGGCTGCAGCAGCCCTGGAACGAAAACTACCAGTACGGCTGGCTTTTCGGTCTGGTGGTGGGGTGGATCGTGATCTGCATCCTGCTGGCCTTTGGGATCATCGCCCACAAGAGCCGGAACCCCCGGATCCTCCGGCGGCTGCCCCTGCCTGCCATTCCGATGGTGCTGCTGGGGGTGTACGCGGTGCTTTATGGCTTCCATCCTTTCCCCTGATCAGGCAGTTTTCTGGGGGATATGACCATCATTCACTGCCTGATGACGGCGGCTTCGCTGGAAGGGGGCCTGCGCTGCGGCCTGATCCAGTCCAACACCGGCTATGAGGAGCTGCTGCGCGTCACCTCTCTGGCGGTGCAGCTGGTGGATCGGCAGGGCAACGTGTACTGCTGCTCTGAGAATGGCCGCATGGTGGACCGCCGGGAGCTGCAGGCCGCTATGAACGGCACGGTGCAGCTGGACGAGCACACCCTGCTGCGCAGCGCACCGGTGCAGGGCGGCTATGTGATGTGGCAGACAGACATCACCGAGCTGGTGGAAAACATGGAGCGCCTGAAGGAGAACCGCACGGAGCTGGCGGAGCGCAACTATCTGGAACAGCAGAACTACGAGGTGGAGCGCAAGATCAACGCCCTGCGGGAGAAAAACCGCCTGTACGATCTGCTGCAGCGCCAGCTGGCCCCCCAGATCATCCGGATGGATCAGCTTCTGACCCGGTACCGCGCGGCCCCGGAGGAAGAAAAGCGGCAGCTGCTGGGGCAGGTGGCAGTGCTGGGCGCTACCTGAAACGGGGTGCCAACCTGATGTTCCTGGCCCAGCAGCACCGGTATGTGCCCTCGGCGGAGCTGCGGTACGCACTGGAGGAATCCATCAGCAGCCTGGAGCTGGCCGGGGTGGAGTGCGCCATGGAGGTGACCCACGGGGTCCAGCTTCCGGCAGAGGCGGCAGCGGCCTGTTACAGCCGGTTCGAGTCGGTGGTGGAGGGGACGCTGGGGCAGCTGGATGCCCTGTTCGTGCGGGCCATCTGGAAGGATCAGCGGCTGAA
>ENA-OQJI01000302-OQJI01000302.1-human-gut-metagenome-genome-assembly--contig:-NODE-302-length-11486-cov-0.714940_pt1 | contig 11486 bp, 21 predicted proteins | sample MGYA00242602_ERZ504768 | MGnify/ENA primary metagenome ERZ504768 (study PRJEB26092, sample SAMD00036368) | human gut metagenome | host: Homo sapiens | study: EMG produced TPA metagenomics assembly of...
CATTTTTCAGCTCATCTTCCCACCCACTTTATGAACTGTCGAACCTCCCGGACATTATTAAACCCGCATTCGTTTTCATAGTCATTTCTGGCTGTGAAGATAACGTATTTCTTTTCCCTGCGCTTATCATCAATGGCAAATCCGAAATACAACTCATCTCTCTGCTCCTCATCAAGAGGCTCGAATCTTACATCATCATAAAGTGGCCCGACCATCGGGCAATTATTTTTGAACCACACCCGGTAGTTATCCAGTATGTAATCGCTTGTGATACCTTTCAGAATCCCCCAGATTTTCGCCAATCTTCCTGCAAGTGCCTTATCATCGCAAAACCAGTCATACCAGCCTGCCTCAATCTGTGTTTCTCTGTCTTTCGCAAGGAAATCTCCCTTGCGGTATCTCTCGCAAAACTGTCTTAATGTCATATCTGCCATAGCTGTTCCTCCTATTGTTCATCGTTTGTGCTCATCGCCTTGTGCTCCACTCTCCGGCGTTCAGACCTTGCTTTCTTTTTCAAGTTCCTTTTCCATCTTTTGATTGTCTGTGCTTTTGTATGATTCCGAGAAAAATCGTAATCATCCAGAATGTATCTCCCTCCGCTTTCTCTTTCTCCGTATGCGTGCATCTTTCTCCGGCTCACGCTTCTGCCCTCCCTCCATTCTGTATCTGCCTCTTAATCGAGGCAGACTTCCTGTGAAATTGTGTACTGTTCTTTTAATTTATCGAACGCTTTATTGGTTACTCGGTATTCGTTCCAGCCTACCCGGTAATGCCCAGGTGTGCAGAAATCCTTATCCGTATATTTTTTCAGGAATGTAATTCCCCGGCCTTTGATTTCCAGTGGCGTATCAATAAACCAATGACCGCCATAATATCCCCGGCTCGCCTCCATCTGGCAATCAGGCTTTGCGCCTCCCATCTCCGGCGTATACTGATACACCCCAGGTTCGGTTGCCTCCTGCGACTCCTGCTTTTCTGGCTGTGTCCAGCTCCAGGCGTTTTCCTCTGCCAATCCTGCGAAGAGTGTACATCTCTTTTTCAGAAATATATCCTTTCTGAAAAAGCTGTTCTACGCTTTCAAGATAGAAATTGCAGGATTCTAAAGAATCGCAAATCTCAAATAACTGAATCAGATTGTTATAACCGTTGCTATGTTGTACCGGAAACTGGATAATCTGTGCTGCCATGATTTTGACCTCCTACTCACTTTTGTGTGTTTCATAACTCGTTCTTATGAGTTTAATATAACACGTAGTAGGTAGGTGTCAATACCTTTATTTACAAAAAGCTCAAAAAATGAGTTTTATTTCTTTTCCTTGCTTTCCTCTGGATTTTTCTTCGGTCTGCCTCCAAGTTTTCCTCTTTCCTGCTGTTTCCGGCAGTATTCTTTTCTTGCCTCGGTTTCCATATCCATTTTTGTCCGAATGAATATAAATGCCATATCCGCCGCCGCACTCAAGTCTTTTGGTTCTTCGCCCCTCCATCTGTAAATCATAAGCGCTTTGAAGAGTGTCCCCCATATCTCTATCGCTCAACGTCATTACCGGCTCTGCAATATCAGGGTGTAGAATTAAATCCTCCATGCCTCACGCCTCCTATCTGCCTTTCTTGATTCTATCTGCCTTTGTTTCTGTTGCCTCGCTTTGAAGAAATTTCTTTATTCCCTCTCTGCAATACTGTCCTGTGTACGGATTCGGACACGCTCGCTCGCCAGCTTCATGTGCAATCGCATCATCATAAATACAGTACGCGCATTTCTTGAATGCCCCTCTCAATATTGCACTTGCTATCGCATCATCGCTTGCACTGTTAAGCATTTCCCTTACTGTCATAGCTCCCTGTACCTCCTGTTCTGAATAAATCACACGCCATCATAAAGCCTGCGATGAATCCCTGCTTTTCTCTGCTATCTCCATACTGGACCATACTGTCCCATATATCGCCCTGCAATTTCATAAGGCTGTTATCTGCTTTGCTGCATATATTTCTAAACTGGCGAATCGCCTCCTGCTCCTCTCCGCTTTCTGCGCTCTCCATGCGCTCATCGACATATGCCTGATACAGTAAATCAATCGTTCTCACTTTCCGCCCTCCTGTTCCGTTATCCTAAGTAATCGTACCTTGTGTGCCAGTGGTATTGGTAAAATCCATTGGCAGGGTTAATCCCCTCGTACCGTTCTCGCCATTCTTTCAACATTTCCCGATATGTAAACAGCTCTCCTGTTTCTTTATTCCGGTACAGTTTCGCCGGCTGTTCGCCGGTATTTTCTTTATCCATCCTGCTCGCCTCCCTCTTCCGGTAAATACTCAACTTTAATGTGAGCCGCCATGAAGCAATCAGGTTCTCCGTCAAATTCGTTGCCTGCGGATGAGTTGAGCGTATCTCCTCTTTCCTCGCAGCACTCTCTCGGACTGCAACAGTCTGTATTCTTCCAGAGCTTTCCGTTTTCATCCTCATACACGTACCGTCCCCAATCATCCCTGCCGATATATTTCAGATGCAATGTTTTAATCTTTACAGCAGCCAATTCATAATTGATAACATCAAAATGTCCGAGCGGCTTTTTGTATTCGATATAGCCCCATGCCTGGCAGCCTACTTCCTCAACAAACTTTTTATTGTCGAAGTTCTCAATCTCCAGGACTTCGTTATTTTTTGGCTTCGGGTATCCTCCCGGCATGATTGGACGCTGTGTGCTGTAATACCTGTACCTGCCGGGGAGATTTTCTTTTCTTTCGCATCAGGGTAATGTGCTATGACATCCTGTTTCGCATCCTCTATTGTTTTGAATGGTCCTGTCCCTGCGGCTCCTTTTCCCTTGTCCTCATCATAAAGAAAATGATTGTGGTATCCATCAACGTCCTGGACTATTGCGATATGATTCACGTATCCATCATCCATATGCAGTGCTGAATGAAACATTGCTACAATATTCGCCATCATTTGTATGTCCTCACTTTCTGCCCTCGTACCCTCCGGGGCGGGTAACTGTTTTATAATTCAAATGCCATTGCTGCATCTTTCTCCGATGCTCCCTGTTCCATGCAGGCGTTGTATCTCATCAACTGCCGTTCCTCTTTAATCTCCCTGATTCTCTTTAAGGTTGGCCAGTCCACCAATGCGCCCACGCAATACGCCTTTTCCATAAGCTCCTCGACTTCGCTGATTCTTTCCTGGACCTCATCCCACTGCTCGTCTGTATATGTGTGTGCCGGTGCTCCTGCATGTCAATTTCGATGCATTTCAGCTTATCGTGCATCGAATACAGGTTGAAATGTTCGCTCTCGTTTACTCTGTACTTTTTCATCAGCTCTGCTCCTCCTAAAACATAGTATCAAGAATCCTCTGGATAAGTTTTTCGCTTTCCTCAACCAACTGTTTGTTATGTCTGTTGTCCTGCACAGCCTGCTTAAATTCTGCGCTATCCGGATTGTCCACAAATTCAACAATTTTTTCTGGCGGATTCTTCTGTTCTTCTTATCGCCTCCGTCTTGCTATCAATAAGAATAGCTTTTATTGCGCCAGCCTCTTCCAACGTGAGAACTTTCTGTTCAAGTTCTTCGACAGTTCTCTTCTCTGCTTCATAATCTTTCACTGCACTTTCGTACATTTCTTTATATTTTGCTGCCTCTGCCGCCGAACTTTCGGCTCTCTGTTTCATGCTGCATCCGAAATCATTTTCAATGTTTCCCTCGGCAATTTCAAAGCATCCCTCAAATGCCATGCTGATATAGCTATCCTCTCCAAGGTCTGTCACGATTTTTTTTGATTTTTTTCCAACGCTTTCCGTTCCTGCTCTTTGGTTGCTGCCATCTCTATGTCCTCCTGCATTCCGCTCTTGATTTCTTCCACCGCCCTGCTATAATAAAAGGGTAAGGCTTGGCGGTGGCAGGAACCGCCTTACCCTTATTACGGATTGGAAACCCTCTTACTTACCAGGTGTCGGGGTTTCCTTTTTTAATACCTCAATTTTCTTTCGTATGATGCCTGCGGCATCTTCTCCGGTCTTTGCTTTCAGCTCCACGTTTTCTGCTAATGTTTCTAAAAATAAAATCAACTCTGTCTGTGTCATTTCAAATTCCTCCATGTACTCTTAACCTCCTGCCTTGGTTTATTCCAACTCGTTTTATTGAGTTGTTGACATTATAATAACACGTAGGTTAGTAGTGTCAATATGCTTATTTACAATTTTTGAAAAAGTTTTTGAGGTACAAATGAACATAAATATATTTATATATCTGTATCTTTATCTGTTTCTGTATCTGTATCGGGTTTTTTCGGTTCAGAAAATAACCGTTCGGTAATTCGGTTTTTATTTTAGAAATGAATCATCAGAAAATCCTTATTTATGCGGCTTTCAAGGATTGTAAGAAAATAACCGTTCGGTTTTTCGGTTTTCTGTACTGGTGGTACAAATTTTGAAGTCCAGGTTTGAACCTGGTACAAACTCAAAAAATAAACCGAAATTTTCCGAACGCATAAAAAAATAACCGTTCGGTATCGGTCGGTTACCAAACGATTATTTTATCAACTCAATATTTTGTGGATAATGTGAATAACTATGGGGATAACTCTGTTATTGTATCTGCTCAATATCTCCATTATCGAGATAAACTATAAAATCCTGGAGGACTGTTCCACTGAACATCAGGTTAGCATCGTGCTCCTCTCCCTTTACATACTCATGGACCGTAACGAACAGGTTTCCGCTAAGATACTGTATCTTCGTTGTTGTATTATTATAAAAATTCACAATGCAGTGAATCTCATCATCGTTCGTAAATTTCCATTGGTAGTAATCTTTTGCGTATTCCACCATCTGCACATCCGCAGAAATGGCAGACACTCTCCACTTTCCAGTAACATCATTCCGCACTTTATCCCTGGAAAAGGTTGCATCTATATCGTGACAGCTCTTGTCACTGATTCCGTACATTCCATCCCGGTGTGGTACTTCCTGCGTTTCAGGCTCTTTGGATTCCTCCTGCGTGTCCTCTACCGCCGCAGGCTCTGTTGTTTCTTCCTGCTTTATCAATTCCCCTGTTGTGTAGTTATACGCATCCTTACCGGTTGTAGGATAATACAAATGTCCGTTCTCGCTGTCAGTGATATAAACAACCGTCCAGTTATTATTCAGGTACTGGCATCTGACGATAAGGTTTTGTGCATCTGTGATAAGGTAAGCCTCCATATCGACAACACTTCCGGCTGTCTTGTAATTCCCCCAATAGCAATCAGAAACTTTCTTTACTCCAATCGACTGTAAAGCCGTTTCCAGAGCTTTGACCGCTCCATCCCCATCCGGGCATGATTCAGCCTGTTCTTGCGTTATTTTTGTGAATCCGTCCGGCATTTCTACCGTCGATGTCGGCTCTACTTCGCTACTTTCGCTTTCCGCTACGCTCTCGGTCTGCGAGGTATCAACATCCGTTGTACCCCCCCCGAACATCCGTTCAGGGCAAGACCAGTTATGGCAAACGCCAATAATAAAAAATGTCTTTTTCTCATTCCTCTTAGACCTCCTGGCTTTTTCTACAGTCTACCATATATGCATAATATTTTCGAGTATAAAAAAAGAACCCTCCACCACATTTTGTGTGATAGAGAGGTCCGTTCTCCTTATTTGTCAAGCATTAACAGCGTACAGAATATTCTGACTGTAACGAAAACCATCCTGCGCCAGATTTCAGCTTGCCCCATTTTACGCCATTTACAGTGCGTTCTTCCACTACTGTATATTTGTAATTCTTTTTCAAATATCCCAGTACCTTTGTTCCACTGGTTCCAGGATTGTCCCTGTATCTCAATCCATCAACTGTGATTTTTTACCACATAGTTGCATGACGTTCCGGTATTTGCCGATGCCGGATATACCTTGTTTCCGTTGGAATCAAATACGCTATAACCCTTATTTTCGTCAGCACATTTTTTTGCGTTTTCCAGGCTCGTAAATGCACCTTTCTGACTCGCTGCATCAGCCCAGGTTTTACGCACTCTGTACATCTGCTTTGTCTGCGTTCCACCGGAAGTGCTGTTGCCGGTTCCTCCACCATTAAGGATGGATTTTACCATATTTTTGAATGCTACCCATTCAGCATTGTTACTTCCTGCCATCTGTGCCGGGCAATTCTTTCCTGTAACATCCCAGTGACGGAGTACATACTTGTCAACTTCGCCTGCACTGATGCCAAGCATTTTACAGATATACGCGCACAGATATGCGGCGTTCTGTTTAGTCTTTTCGGAAATCTTATAATTTCCGGCGGTACAGCACATCTCAATACCGATACTGTTTGCATTTCTGCAATATGCGTGTTTATATGTCTGCGCTCCACAATGCCATGCTACAGAATTTAACGGTACACTCTGGTAGATTTCCGTATCATCCACAAACAAATGGGCGGATGCATTTCTTCCGGCTCCACCGAAATAGTTTGCATTCGCCCTTGCTGTGTCCTTATTATTTCCTGTGTAATGCATAGTCACGTATGAAGCATCTCTGCTTGACCTGCTGCTGTAATTATCCAGGTTGCATCTCAAATCAGATTTGATTTTAATTCCATTGATAACGGCTGAAAGCCATCCTGTTGTAATCGTCTTTCCCATGATAGATGTTCCTCCTTTTCCAGACGCATATTTGTCATAAAATTTCTGTCCGCATTCGGCTCTTTCTTTTTGTACGGAACTTCCCTGGTTTGCCGGTTTTTCAAAATTAAGCAGTACGGCATTTGATGCCTGGGAAACGCTCGTTGCTGTTTTCAGCACGTTCAGCACAGATTTATAGCTGCTGCTCAATTCCTGTATAAGAAATTCGAGTTGCATTTCCAGGTCACCGATGGAGGCTCCCTTTTCCTGCGCATACTTCTGCAGGTTTTGTTTTCTGCTCCAATACGTCCACTGCGCAATGCCGTATCCTGCTTTGTCATGTACGAAATTCTGATAATCGCCATTGTCTACGGATGTTGTGTAGGTATCATCCGTAAATCCCAGTATTTTCTCGTAGGTATTCTGCAAGTTAATAGGGCTCAACCCACTTTCTCGGTCCAGATTTCCCATCAAACCTGCAACACCAAATGGATTAAGCCCCTTGCTTATCAGAAAATTCCAGATGCGCTCTTCATTGCTATTTCCTTTGAGCGACATGGTATCATCTCCTGTCTTTTATTCAGTTTTTGTTGTCTGTTCGTCTACTGCTTCGATTACGATTCCTGCGTTTTCCTCCATCTTCATCTGCTTGACAGCCGCTTCAATCAAAATGTTAAGCTGTTCATCAGTAATGGAAATATTCTTTGCTGTCAGCATTTCTTTTAGCAGGTCAGTAACAATAGCTTTTTTTCTCGGCTCCACTCTTTGATGTGAGTACCTGCTGCGCGTATAGTACGGCCTGTGTAACCATCTTTTCGATGGCTGCCATCTTATCCTGCTCGATTCTGCTTTTAAGCCAAGGAATAACGTATCTGGCAATCACAGCCACGCAAACCATAATCAGTAACTTTAATGCTTCAAAAATAATGTCATTCATCCTCTGTTGTCCTCCACATTTTCTATGTTTTCATTTTCACTGTTACTGGTCCCCATATACCGGGAACCCTTGCCGCCAAAATCGTTGTATTTGAATATGTTTTCAACACCTGCTTTGACTATGTTCGCCCCCACCACAATTCGGAACGTTTCATTCGTTTCGCTTATAAGAGTATCTAGGTAGCTGAATTGCCGTTTCCTTTATCGCAACCACAATCACGACCAGGGAATACAGCCAGTTCAGCACATACAATACCGACAGGCAGTTCACAATCATTTTTGTATGCTCCCACATCCAAAGAATGGCGGCTTTACTTTTATTTTTAGTAACTCTTCTTTTCCTCACTCCGCAACCTCCAATCAGTAAAGTTGATGTAAAGCCTGGGAGTTCAGGAAATCTTTTCTGTTCATGCTTCACTTTCTGAGCATAATCCAGGGCGGCGTGCATATCTCCATTGCATTTCGCATCAGGGATACGCTGTACCGCTTTTGCTGTGGCTTCTCCGAGCGCAAGCGAGGCATTTATGCAGTTGATGATGCACAGCTCGCCCTTTTCTCTCGCCTGTTCCCTCTCGTCCTGCTCTTTCTGCCTTTTCTTGCGTTCCTCCTTGTCCCGCTCCTCTCGCTTCTCCATGTGGTGTTCCAAGCACCAAAAGCAAAAACCTGTGATTGCCGATGGAATCCCTATGGCGATGGCTAATGAAAATAAATCCATTGTCCTATACTTCCTTTCTCTCACTCCAACAAATCCCGGTAGTCAGCCGGTGCGTCCTGCGGAGTAAGGTTGTAATCCTCAATTATTTTCTGAATAACAACACTGAAAATGGCATCCGTAAGCGCATCCTCGAAAGGACGGTACGAATGCCATATCAAATGGTTATGCAGGTTGAATAATTTTTCTTCATTCTCCTGCTCTTCTGTATTCAGATGTAATTCCCTTGCCGCATCCTCCAACCGGTCAAAGTTGTAATATTCTGACAAGGGCGGTATCGATATTTTATTCATAAGGCATTATGCCAGGTGGACTTCTGCAAAGCACCTGCTTTTTCCCTCCTCTTACTGGTATTCCTTTCCGGTAATCTCCGTATATTCTTCTGCTGTGATTCTCTTTTTCTTGACAGCATTTTTTACCATGGCGGCGTTCCAGAAACCGCTGTCATGGTAACCTTTGATGTCCTCAAATTTAGGACTGTGCTGTACTTCCTGCGCCTGTTCCATGTTCTGTGTATCACTCATCGTCTACGCCTCCCATTTCGTTTTTATCTTCTGTCGGAATATCAATATCTGCCATCATAGCCAGATAATCAATCGTGGCTGCCTGCTCTGCAACTGTTGCACGCAGGTTTTCATTCGCCCGGCTATCATAAATACTGCCGTCCATCTGCTTAATTCTCATTGTCAGTTACCTCCGTTTCTTGGTCATTCCATAAACTCTTGTAAAATTTGTCCATGCGGCGTATAAGGTGAAAGGAATTTCCTTTGCTCGCATGGCTCCTCCATGCTTGATAACAGTCATCTACTTTCGCCTTTGTGATTTCGCCTCTTTTGGCTTTCCTCACCAGCTTACGGAGCTTTCTGCGCCTTTCTTTGACTTTCTCCGAGCTGACTGTCATGATAACTTTTCCAGTATCCGTCAACCGATACTTGAATCCCAGGAATGTAAAGCCCTCTTTAATGCTGAATACTTTCGTTTTCTTCGAGTTGTACTCCATTCCCCTGCTTGCAAGGTATTTCTCATTTATCAATTTTAGGTTTTCCAGATATTCTTTTGATGGATGGAACAGTGTTGAATCATCCATATATCTGCCGTAATCCTCGGCTTCGGTCTGCTCCCTCATCATATGGTCGTACTCACTTAGAAATGTAATACCGGCTATCTGTATCATTTGGCTGCCAGGATTATATCCCACATCCCCTGCGTACTGTCCGTCAAGAACAGTTGCAGTCTGCTCATACAGCCAATCGTCCAGTTTATCCCGGAACAATTCTTTTGTAAGGTCATGCCTCATATTCGGGTAATATCCATGAATGTCGCATTGTAAACCATAGAAATCTGTGCCATATTTCCGGTACATCCTTTGCAGAAATATTTTCATTCTATCCCTTGCATCGTCCGTTCCCTTTCCTTTCTGGCAAGCCCAATTATCACGAATGAGCTGTTTTGTCATAATCGGGTATAGAGCGTTATCATTCAAACTCCGCTGATATACCCTATCCCGAAAGCAAGTACTTATTATGTCCCTGGGTTTCGGTGATGTTATCTTAAATTGTGTTGTCGGCCTTGCTTTATAGGTTCCCTTTTCAAGCTCTTCGCTCAATTTGTAAGTTTCCTCCATGCTGTTAAGCACATAATGAGCAACCGAACCTTTCCAGGTAACCCCTTTCTTACTTTTCATCATTGAATCGTACAAGGCATCGAAACCGATTATCTCTTCTCTATCCACGTAATTTGAATTATTGTCCATAACGTATATAGCAGTACCAGTCCTTTCAAGGGCTGACTGCATCGCTACAGTGGTGTTTTGCCATTCGGCAAGGATAAGAACTCCTTGTGTTAGATTGGTCGGAGCACCACCTCTGTGAGGCAGCCGTATGTCCTAAATACCACACAATCCGGAGCGCAGCGATTAGCCCAGTTCGCGTTGTTGTTGTTGACGTTACCATCGGAGTTCACATACCACGTATTGTTCGAGTTGCCCCGATTAGCCGAGCGCAGGCGGACGTCCTGCGGCGAAGTGTGATTCTCAATCGCAAATGTACGAATCTGCGGATAAGTCTTGTACTGCTGCATTTTCTCCGCCATACCGGATGCACGTTTCCAGTATTCCCATACATCGTCCTCGCCAGCTTTCTGCGGATTGATTGACATTGCCTCCAAACTCGGCAGGAACACTTTATCGTAAGTTACCTCAATACCGTCCGTATCTCCATTGTCTGTAAGAGTGTTCTTCCAGGTGGATACTTTCGTTGCTTTCAATCTCTTTGTAAATTCCTCATCGAATCCGGTAAGAAATCCATGCTTTTCTTTGAGCTGGTCCGGTGTACGGTCAAAATTGTGCTGTGGTGTCCACCACTTACCGTTTGCCTCTTCGGAATTAAGCCACTGACGCATAGCACTCTGCGCCCAACGGTTATATCCGTAAGCTGTGCTCTGCAATCCATTCAATGGCGATGTCGGTTTGAAAGATAATGTACCAAGGGCGGTTCCGCCTGTTCCCTCCACCATCGCTACAGTTTCGATAGGGTCTGTTGCCGTATTGCTCTCGAATGAATATACTTTCCATTCGCTCGGGCTGACATCCGGTGCTCTGTATAATCCTGCAAGCTGTCCTTTCGCTGGTACAGGCTTCGTAAGCGTGAACTGGTATGTTTTACCCTTTACGCAGTTATTTCCCCAGGTATCACCGATAATGACATTGTAGGTTCCTGCCGGTAACTGCTCCTCGCAATACTTAAACGCCTGGAACTGGTTGAACTGCACGCCAAAAGGCGTTGCATAATGCCACTGTACCAACATTCCCGGTACAGTTTCGCCATCCGCAAGTGTGACATCTCCAAAATGTACCACATCAAGCGGACACTCATATGTTTTTCCGGTTGCTTTGTCGGTCCATGGTAAAATAATCTGGTCGCCATAATTAAAAACCTGGCTTGCATTTCCTGACTGAACCACTGCAAACACATCTGCAATGGAAGTCGGTTTGTAATTGTACCCACTGGCAATCGCTGTGAGTAATTCGTTCTGTTTCTCCATCAATCCAAGAAACTGCTGACCGGTTTTATCCAACAGCATCGGTTCTGTAATTTTGCTCATCTCTTTTATTCCTCACTTTCATAGGTTACGCATAACGTGCCGTCGACAACTGAAAATCCATATCCGTCCATCTGCTCTTTTAATGCGATGTCATTCTCAATGAGCTGTTTCGGTGCCTGGTTCACATTATCCGCATGGTTTGTGTCGGTT
>ENA-OQJI01000303-OQJI01000303.1-human-gut-metagenome-genome-assembly--contig:-NODE-303-length-11437-cov-0.867109_pt1 | contig 11437 bp, 16 predicted proteins | sample MGYA00242602_ERZ504768 | MGnify/ENA primary metagenome ERZ504768 (study PRJEB26092, sample SAMD00036368) | human gut metagenome | host: Homo sapiens | study: EMG produced TPA metagenomics assembly of...
CGATTTTTATTTTTTTACGGAGCGCTTGGAGAGATGTTTTTTTTAATTTATTTAATATATTAATCATTTGCATTCTCCTTATTGAACATATTTGGATTTAGTGATAATACCGGTACATGAAGTTGTACCATTTGTACCGTAATCAATATAAACAGTGACTTTGTACGATACCATACTTATACCATCAGAATTAATGTAAGAACCTTCTTTTTGAATTGTATAAGCAACTTCATTTTTGTTAAAATCTCTGTTGTCAATATCTGCAGAAGCATATTGTTTTGCTGAAAAAGTATTGTCAAGAGCTTTTACATCTGTATCAATATTGCTTTGAATATCGCTTGTAAAAGTATATGTTTGATTAGGTGTATCTGCAAAAAGTTTATTAGCATTCTTTGTGCTTCAGTCAATGAATCCCAACCGTCATATGGATCATTTGACGGTGTTTTTTCAACATATGTCATAATTACATCACAATACATTTGTGCTTTTGCAGAAGCTTTGTCCATAAGACTGTTTTTGGTAATGGACTGATTACTGATATTAAGACCGGTGGCAGTAGCCGAAACGGCTATTGCCATGATCATAATTGCACATACCAACTCAAGAAGAGAAAAGCCTTTTTTACTTTTTAAATATTTTTTAAATTTAAGGTTCTTCTTCTTCATTAGAAATACTTCCCTTCAAAGTCAACAGGATCAATTTTAGTTGTAACAGTTACCTTTTTATAAGCTTCAGTACCGTCGTTTAATTTTTCTGCTTTGTAATATGGTTTTGAAGAACTCCAATTTTCCCAAAAAGCTTTGCTTAAAATATCAAAATCACCTGTAATACCCGGGAAGAAATAGTAACCCGGACTTAAAGTTATAGAATTAGCATTATCATCATTAAATTTGAGAGTAGTTTTACGAGTAATCTGAAGCATGGAACCGTCAATAGGATTACCGTCTACAACACATGTCGATTCCTTATGTGCACTATAAGTATTAATTTTAAGTCCTTTTCCGTCTTTTATTTCAAGTAAATCCGCTCCGATTGAAACAACATCTGCTTTTAAGGTTGCATTGTTTCCATATGTTACAATAGCATCTTTACCCGAAGAACCATTACCAAAATCACAGTAAATAGCTTTGCCCTTATATGTACCGTCTTTAAGTGTTCCGCCGGCTGTTGCTTTAAAAATTTATAACTGAACTGCTTTGGTCGAGGTTTTACTGCTGTCTACTGAAGTATTAATAGTGTTATTTTTCACCCATTCAATACTTGATGAGTTAGAATCAACTCGTGAAGTAGAATGACTTTCAAAGTATTTTTTTGCTTCGTCTGTAAATAAGTTAAGTCCTGTCTCCGGAATATCTGTGTAATCATCGGCTTTTATGGTATATGTTGTACCATCTGACATTTCTACAATAAAATCATTTACTACTTTAAGAGTAAACGATTTTTCATTCCAATAAGGTTTTACACTAAATGATGCTGAACTGTTTTTTTGTGTGATTTTATTTGAACCTTCTGCTGTGAATTTTTGAGTATTACTGTCAGTAGCAAACTTGTCTGTAGGAAGAATAGTTTGATTGAAAGAATAAGGAAAGTATGGATTACCGTTGCTGTTCTTAATTTGATTGTTATAATAAACAGTTTTCGTTTTCATCGGGACCAATTGATAATGTAATATTACTACTATGAATTGACATATCCACATTTCCATTAAATTCCATTGGGTTTATATTGTACCAAAGATAATTAAATTCTTTGCCTGAATACATATCATAATATCCACTAGCTGTTGGCATTTCGGATGGTGCACAATAAATGTAGTAGTCTTGCCATCCTTTAGTAAATGTTGTTCGAACTGTATTGGAGTAGCTGTTTGAATTTGGAACTGCAGTGAAAGTTCCAGATTCATTCAAAATATCAACTCTTTCTTTGCCCTTTTCATATTCACCTTCGTAAGCTGAATGTATGTCCTTTAGTTTGCCTTTTGTATCAACCATAGAACTATACATATCAATACTGTTAACTCTTTTGTATTCTTCACTGTTTGTAGTAATTTCTTTAGCACTCGCTTTGGTGCTTTCTGAAAATAAATCAACGGCTGTATTGTTGTCACCTAAGTTAATATAATAATATCCTTTTTTATACTCTACTGTTTTAGTTATTTGATTGCTATTATTATAAGTCATAAGCTTACAATTTTTAGTAAAGTATATTACAACACCTTTATCGGTATCATAAGAACTGCCGGAGTATTTAAGTGTAATGCCGGATTCGCCCAGTGGCCGGACGACATACCATATTTCCGCCAATTACAAGATATTTACATTCTAAGGCTGTACCGTAAGCGTCTGAGTTTGTGTAAAAACTAACATCAACCGCTTCGGAATTATAGTCACTTGTTATTTTTGGTCCGGTGTAATTGCCTAAAAGTAAATGCCGTTATCATATGCTGTAAATTTAAGTCTACTATCACCGTTACTTGTACTTTTTACTGTTTTATCAAATACAAGAGGAAAGCAAGTTGTGAGTGGTGTATTGCCAGCTTCGTTTTTAGGAATATAAATTATTGATTTTTTTTCATTGTCAGTATCATAGCTCTGTAAGGTACGAAATGTGGTATCTCCTTCGTTTAAAGTTTTTCTTACAGAACGAAGAAGTGAAAATGAAGTTTGATCACCAAGCATTAAAAATTTATTGCCGGTCGGTGTAGTAATTGATTTTTGCTTCATAGTGAGGTTAGCTGTATCTTCTTTTTCAACTAAATTATATTTTACATCAAATTTGGTTGAAAGATCACCTATATTTCCATCACCTGAATAGTCATATTTATTTTCTTTGCCAACGGCAGTCATAGTGTAACTACCGTCTGCATTTTTAGTGATTTTAATATAAGCATTACCTATTATAGTATAACTTGCATGAGCCGGATCGTTAATCCATTTTAATGCAAGTTCAGAGCTGTTGAATTTTTTCTACATGAACCTCCGGATCTCCTTCAACATAGTAAAAAACATAGTAAAGTGATCCTGAATCAGGTAATGAAAGTTTACCGTCGTTTAACAGTTCTTTTGCTATATCAAGTGCACTTTTTGCTGATACATATGCCTGACGGGAGTTCATTGTAGTACCGGTTTCTTTTTGCTGGAGCATTGCAATAGATAAGAAAGTAGTTGTCGATAAAAACAAAACTGCAGCCAAAGCTATTGCAAGAACCATGGAAATACCTTTTTTGCTGTTTATCCTTCTTTTCTTTGTGTGAAGTTTCTTCATAAAGATCTCCTTTCATCTGCTATGAATTATCACTGTTAGGCTGTGATAACTGAATACATACCGAACATTGCCTGTACGATAGAAATTACAACGAAACCTACGATACCTGCGATAATGATTGTCATTGCAGGTGTCATTGCGTCTGTCATACGCTGTGTAGCGTCGGTTGCCTGTTCGTCGTACATATCTGCCATTTTGTTAAGGGAATCACTGAGCATACCGCTTTCCTCACCGACTCTTATCATTGATACAAAGAGCGGATCGAAAGCTTTTGGATATCTTGAAAGAGAAATATTGATCGGTGTACCGATTCTTACATCTTCAATTACCTGGTTAAGACAGTCGGACATAAATTTGTTGCCTACTACATCTCTTGAAAGTTCAAGTGAGTAAAGAATGTTTACACCGGAAGAAGTAAGTGTTGCCATCATATTTGCAAATCTTGTAAGCTGGTTAAGTCTTAAAACTTCGCCGATAATCGGGATTTTAAGCTGGAATGTTGACCACCACATACAGAATGAATAGTTCTTTTTGTAAAGAATTCTGAGTGTAACTACAAGTGCAACGATAATAAGAACAACGAGCCAGCCGTAATGAAGAAGTACATCTGAAATACCCATTGTAATCTGCGTCATTATCGGAAGTTCAGAGTCAAAACTTTCAAACAATTCTTTAAATGACGGAAGTACAACTACACTCATTACTATGATAAGTCCGATTGTAAGAATGAGGAGGAAGATAGGGTAAATCATTGCACCCTTGATCTTACTTTTAAGAGTGATTTCCTTTTTGAGAAGACTAACGCACTTATCAAATGCTTCATCAAGTCGACCGTTTGCCTCACCTGTTTGAATAATGTTTACATAAACAGTCGGGAAAGTTTTAAATGAGCTTAGCGACTGCGAAAGAGTAATACCGTTGTAGAGGTTTGCAGTTATTTCCTGTAAAATTCTCAACATATTCTTATCTTTTTCAGTGTCACACATTACGGCCATTGCAACCGAAAGCGAAATACCCGAACGAATCATCAATGCCATCTGGTGCATAAATGTAAGAAGTCGCTTGTTACTGATTTTTAATGTATGCACATCTTTTGAACCGCCAAGATCACGCTGCCAGATCGGTATATCTTCCTGCGAACCTTTTTTTTACTTCATCAATGGAAATAGCGATAAGACCACGCTGTTCAAGCTTTCGCTTAACCTCTTCCTTGGTGTTTGCTGTCATACGGTTACGATATTTACGGTTTTTTTCGTTTACCGCTACATAAGAAAATTCCATTATTTTTACCTCCTGTTAAGATAAGCGTTTGTGCTGTTTTGCGGGAGATTAGAATACTGTGGCATTGGAGCTGTCAACTGCTGCGGTGTTTGCTGTGGTATTCCCGGTACGCCCGGCTGCGGAGAATTGTTGCCGCCTGTAAGTGCTGCGTTATCAGCCACATCGTAACTGTACTTGTCGGCAGTTTCTTTTGAAATAAGTCCTCTTTTGAGGAGGTTTTCGATACTCAACTTTCTTGTAATCATACCTGTCTGCTGGTTCAAAGAAATCATCTGTTCAATCTGCGGAATCTTATCTTCACGGATAAGGTTAGCGATAGCAGTATTAACAAACATAATTTCAAATGCGCCGATACGGCCCGGACGGTCTGATCTTGGAAGCAAACGCTGTGAAATTACTGCCTTAAGTGTGGTTGAAAGCTGGTTAAGTGCCTGTTTCTGCCTTTCAACAGGGAACATATCTATAAGACGGTCGATTGTTTTTGCGGCACTCTCTGTATGAAGTGTTGAAAAACAAGGTGGCCTGTTTCTGCTGCACGAAGAGCGATTGACATTGACTCAAGGTCACGAATCTCACCCATGAGGATAATATCAGGGTCTTCACGAAGTGCCGATTTAAGTGCTGACGAGTAAGTTTCACTGTCTTGGCCGACTTCTCTCTGGTTAATAATACATTTTGCAGGGGAGTGCATATACTCAACAGGGTCTTCAATTGTGATAATGTGCAGTTCTTCTCGATGGTTAATTTCATTGATAAGAGCTGCAAGTGTTGTTGACTTACCGCTACCGGTAGGACCTGTTACAAGTACAAGACCTTCCTGCAGGTTAAGAATTTTTGCAATAGACTGTGGCAAATTTAAATCGCCGAGTTTTGGAGGATTCAATTTGATTACACGCATTACAAGCGTCGCACCGTGGCGCTGCTTGAATGCATTAACTCTGAATCGTGCGAGGTTTCCAAACTGATAAGCCGAGTCGATATCGCCTGTGTTGCAGAACTTAAGGTAATCGGCAGGCTCAAGAACCTCGTCAATATACTTCATAACTGTGTCCTCGTCAAGAATCTCTGTGCCTTTGTAGCTCATAATTTTACCGTTTTTACGGTAAGAAGGCAAGTTATTGCTTGCAAGGTGAATATCAGACGCACCGTTTTCAACGGCAAATCTGACCATCTCATCAAATTCCATAAAACTTACTCCTTAATCTTCCTGATAGATTTCTGATACAGTGTCAATGAATGTATCAAATGATATAATACCGTCATACAACAGCTTTTTAAGGTTATCACGAAGTGAAATCATACCCTCTTCTCTTGCTATTGTGTCAATTTCATCTGTGGTTTTACCGAGATGAATGGCATTTTTAATTGCTCTTGAAACAGGCATAACCTCGTGAACGGCAATTCTTCCCTTATAACCTATGTTGTTACAAGCAGGGCACTGACCCGGTTTGTAAAGTGTGAGTTGCTTGGTGATAGGGAGTCCGAGAAGTCTAAGCTCGTCATCTGTTGCATCATATGCTTGCTTACACTCCGGGCAAAGTCTTCTTACAAGCTTTTGGGCAATAACGCCGAGCATAGAAGAAGATACCATATAAGGTTCAACACCCATATCAATAAGTCGGACAACCGAGCTGGCTGCGTTATATGTATGGATTGTTGAAAGTACAAGGTGACCTGTGATAGCGGCTCTTGCTGCGATATCTGCGGTTTCCTGGTCACGAATCTCACCGATCATAATAATATCAGGGTCCTGACGGAGGATAGAACGAAGAACGCTTGCAAATGTAAGTCCTGCTTTTTCATTGATATTAACCTGTGTAGCACCCGGCAAAACCATTTCGACAGGGTTTTCAACTGTTACAATGTTTTTGTCTTCGGTGTTAAGAGATGAAAGAGCAGCGTAAAGTGTTGGTTGACTTACCTGAACCTGTTGCACCCGAAAGAAGAATGATACCACGGCTTGATGTCAAAAGCTGGTCGAATTTCTCAAGGTTTTCGGGGAGAAAACCGATGTTCTTTTTATCAAGCTTCATACCGAGTGCGGTTGTAATTCTGATTACGATTTTTCGCCATAAACACAAGGAAGAGAAGATACACGCATATCAATTTTTTTGATTATTGATATTATAGTGAATTCTACCGTCCTGCGGAATTCTTTTTTCCGCAATGTTCATACCGCTGATAAATTTAATACGGCTCGTTACAGAGGGAGCAAGCTCCTTGCTTGAGTCCATATATTTAATAAGTTTACCGTCAACACGGAAACGAATTACCAATTTCTTTTCCTGAGGCTCAAGGTGAATATCGGATACACGCTGTCTTACAGCCTCGGCTATCATATTGTTTACAAATTTAATGATAGGCTGATCTTCAATATCCTCTTGATCTTCGGTGGATACCGTGTCCTCGGTTTTTTTCATCTGGCTCTGTACAAATTCCTGAGCCTCGTCTATTACCGCTTCTTTGTCCGACACACTGAAAATTTCGTCAAGTTTGATTTTAAGTTGTGTAGGAGTACATATAGCGGTTTTTATTTTTCTTTTTGTATAGTTGTTGAGAGTATAAATTGCTTTATAATCAAGCGGATTTGTCATGGCAATCAAGAGATAATTGCCTTCAATGGTAAGCGGCATAACGCCGAGGTCTTCCATCATCTGCTCCGGAATGAGCTGGGCTACATCGTCTGATACGTAGTAGGAAGTAAGGTCAACAAGCGGCAAATGCATTTTCTTTGCCATAAGGTCATAAATCTGCTCCTCTGTGACAACGCCTTCTTTTATCAACGCATGTTCAAGAGTAAGAGTATTGTCTTCCATATAAAGCATTTCAATACGCTTTAATGTTTTTAAACTTACTATACCGCTTTTAACGAGATCGTCACTCAAGTTAAAAACAGAGTTTTTCATATATGATCATCCTTTCACGGGAATTGACAAGATTAATAGCTAAGGCTGAAAAGACCGAAGTAAAGGTCTAAACCGTAGTTAATTACATTGACTAAGAACAAACTGCAAAGTGAACCGATGCAGAGAAACGGGCCAAAGGGGAAATAGCTTGAAACTTCGTTTTTTGAAAATATTTTTTTGATAAGCAAAAATATTATATAAAGGAAAGCTATAAATACGGCGATTAAAAGTCCTGAAAATACCATAGGAAAACCAAGGCAAGCACCAAGTGCAAGCATAAGTTTTACATCGCCGAAGCCCATTCCGTTCTTTTTGAGAATTACAATAGAAAATAAATTTATAAGCATAAGCGAACCGCCGCCGCATACAGCACCAAGCGGAATACTCCACCATTCTTTAATAAAGATTTGCTGCGTGAAAAGGTCGGTTATTGCAAGCGCAACACAAAGCACTGCAAGTGCAATTGTGAATTGGTCGGGAATAATTGTATATTTAAAGTCACTCATAGCTATGAGGAGCATTGTAATCGAAATTAATAAAAAGAAAATCGTGTAATAAGAATAGCCGAAAAACGCAAAGATGCCTAAGTTAAATATAGCAAACAAAGCGGAAGTGTAAATTCCGCTTGCTTGAAAATATACCTTGTGCCAAAAAGACTTTCGTCCGGCTCTTCATCATAGTCGCACAGCCATTTGCAGGCACGACATTCATAAGCCTGTATGCGAGCATACAGAGTACAACTGACAGTATTAAAATTACTGCGAGAGTTATATAGGTTGAAATTTGTGAAAAGTCGATTGGAAGTAAATTAGCCATAGTAAAGTCCTTATAATTATGTAGTTGGTTCTGTTGAATCGGTAGAATCTGTATTATTTACAGCTTGCTTTGTTGTGTCAAAGTAGTAAAGTGTTACATTAAATGAAGTAGCATATTCTTTGCTGTCTTCAATTTCTGACATTGAAAGCGAATCAATAAAGTAGCAGCCTTTTGATTCCTGCTCAAGATAATGGATAAGCTGTAAAGTTTTATCCTTTGTGCCGTTATAGCTGAATGTAAGGTTTGTGTAGTAAAGCGGAATGCCGCCCATAGATGTTCTGCCCTGTGCGTCCTGCACGCCTTCACCACGGGTAAGTGATGACATATCAATACCGAGGTCGGCAAAAATATCCTGCAAATCCTTAACGGATGACTTAGCGTCAATATAGAGGTTTTCCTGATTTTCATTATACTGCTTTGTCATTTCGTCAATTTTGGTTTCGACACTTGTCTGATTTGCAAGTACATCGTCGCAGTCGGCAATTTTTGCTGTGATAGTAGCATGGTCATCATTATACTTAGAAAGGTTAGTGAATGTCGGCATTACAAGTGCAAGCAAAATAATTACAAATACTATGAGAAGTGCAACAAACACAATAATCGGTACCGGTATTTTAGTCTTTTTCATTTTTGTTTCCTCCCTTAGTTTTCGCTGTTGTTTTCAGTATCACTTGCAGTTTTACTTGATTGTGACTGAGTTATGTCTGTTGTAAGCTGAGCTGTAAGACTGTACTGACTGGTTTCTGTATTTGTAGAAACCGAGAAGTTTTCGCTCATAGAGAAGAAACCGTTGTCTTTAATGTTGTTCTGTAAATCAATAAAGGTAGGGAAGTCTTTAATAAGTCCGTTTACCGGAATGCTGTAGGTTTCGTTGCCGTCGTTTGCGTGAGTTATACTGTAGTTTGTAAAAGTATCCATTTTATCTACAACCTGGTCATCAAGCTCATTAATTACATCTTCACAATAAAGCTGTGTTCTCGGTAAAAGCTCGGCATCCTGTGTCTGATTTAGCCAAAGACTGGGTAATGTCATTCTCTTTGTTGAATAAGATTTTTGCATAGTCGTACTTTGTATCGTTATAAATCATATTATCTACAACGCTTCTGCCAAAATAGAAACCAAAGAAAGCAAGTCCCGCAACACAGAGTAGGCCAAGACCGACACAGCCTGCTTTTGCAGCTTTTGCACTGTCATCAAGTGTTTTAGCCTGTTGAGCCTTTAGTCCGTAAATAAGGTTGTTCTCAAATACTGTACCGCAGTTCATAAGTTCGTTCATAAGGAAGTATGAACCGTTTTTTGTAGAAGTCATCTCTTGCCTTAAGCGACGGTTCCGGAATTACCGAGCCTGTATTGAATGTATCAGATACAAGCATAACCTCGCCTGCAAGTCCAAAACCTACAAAATAGTTGCGGATGTGAGGAATGTAAGCCAAGAAGTCACTTAAGAACAACTGGTCAATGCTGATGTTGAGCGACATTGTAACAAGGCGAACATTGCGGACGATATCATCTATAAGGTTTTCTGCAATATCGTCAATCTTTCTTTTTGAAGACGCATTTCTGCATTCATTTTTAAATCCGTATCCGGCGGTACGCAGGTAATCAATAGCGGCAGCCGTGCTCAAATCTCTGTCTTCTTCAATTACCTGTAAAATTTCATCTACAGGGGATGTAAATTCGTGACAGTAGAGAGGCACACCGTTTTTGGCGATAAAAACTCTGACTGCCGAATAGTCCATACTGATGAGAGCTACGGTTTTGTTAAAGCTGTAGATTGTCTTTTGAGCAGCATAAATCATTGCCGTCTCTGACGGGATAATCTTGATAAGATTCAGAGAGAAAGACTTAAATCCTGCAACAAGGTCATCCGCAAGTGCTTTCGGCATTGCAAAAGCCTTAGATGTGATTTCTTCGCTGACTTCTTTTGTTTTGTATGCGGAGTAATCTTTGTAGATTACCGAGAAGTCGGAAACCGCCTCGCCGACAAAATCTCTGATTCTGTCAATTGCAAGTCCCTCAATGATTTTTTTGGCACCTCTGATATGCTGATACTCCTGACAGGTAAGGTCGTAGCTTTCTACCATAAGAATAACATCACGAACCTCACTGTGGTTCATTGTGCTTAGTCCGTCTTTTACAAGACGGGCGAGTAAAGCAGGGTCTTCCCATACGGAGCTTTTTGTCTTTTAATACAGCCTTGTCAACAGGAATAATAAGAGGGGAGGAGAAAGAGTAGGCTTTCTTTTCGTTAGGGTCAGCCTGTTTTTTACTGTTACCTTTATTTGCAGTGCCGTTAGCAGCTGCCTCGCCTACAGTTTCGCAGGCTGTTATGCAAAGGTATCTTTTGGCAATCTGCACCAGTACATAATTCATATTTAATACACCACCTGAAAATTTATGCTTGTTTAAGCTTATCAAAACCGTTTAAAAAATTTTAAACCGATTTGATTATAAAATTACTTTAAAGAATAAATTAAAATAATTTTATAATCAAACAGGGTGAATCAGGGCACATCCCATAAAAGTTATTAACAATACACAAAAAATTGAGTTTAATACACCGAAAAACCTATATACATTTCAAAAGGCTCGCACTCGGCGAGCCTTTTGCTTGTATGTTGTCGGTCATCAGCAAACCGAGATATTACAATGTATTAAAATTAGTCACCAGCCTGCTGTGTTACTTTTAAGTTCTTAAGGTCAGTTGTAACAACCGAAATTTTACCATCTTGAGCTGTTGTAGTAAGTGCGATAACAGAGTGACTGCTGATATCGTTAGAGTCTTTACCGATTGTTGACTTTTTATCAGCTGCAGCAAAATAAACTTTCTCATCAGTAGCATCGTATACGCAGTTGTAATCAGTACCATCAATTGTGTACTTCTGAGCAGCAGCAGAAGTAATCTTCTTAGCCCCAAGTACATCAGCAACAGTAAGGTCATTCTTAGAAGCCTTATGACCGTTAGTTGAATTTACGAAGATTGAATCATCGCCGGCAGCTGTAGCAGCCTTAGCTTCTTTGATAGCTGTTTCAATTGTCTGAGCGTTTGACTGAGCTGAGCTGATCTGTGATGACTTGATTGTTGATGCTACTACAGGAATAGCGATAGCTGCGAGTACTGCAAGGATTGCAATAACTACTACGAGTTCTACGAGTGTAAAAACCCTTTT
>ENA-OQJI01000304-OQJI01000304.1-human-gut-metagenome-genome-assembly--contig:-NODE-304-length-11374-cov-0.676981_pt1 | contig 11374 bp, 14 predicted proteins | sample MGYA00242602_ERZ504768 | MGnify/ENA primary metagenome ERZ504768 (study PRJEB26092, sample SAMD00036368) | human gut metagenome | host: Homo sapiens | study: EMG produced TPA metagenomics assembly of...
GCATACGGCATCATCCACCTTGGATTGAGCGTCCTGCACATTCTGCTGGGCATTATCATAAGCGGTCTGGGATTCGGATACGGCCGTGTTGGCCTTGTCGAGCGCATCCTTCGTCGGATCGGCCGACTGGGTCTGGCCCACCGTCGGATCGGCGGCCGTCTCATCTGCCATGGCGGGCGCGGCCATACCGGCCACCTCGGTCAAGCCTGCGATGGTCGCAACGGCCAGTTTCTTCGGATTCTCCATATTCTCCATTTTCTCCATCCTGTCTCCCGGAGCGTTATGACAGGGGCGCATGCGTCCCCGAATGCACCACCCACCCTACACTTTAGGGGGGGGTAAGTGTGTCTCGCATCTCGAGATAAACAAACCAATCGCATCTGAGACATACCTCCACCTAGACGCCTTTGCTTCAAGAAAACGGGTTTTACGATCTATTAGATATGGGGGTAATCCATTAGATTAGAGGAATCATACGAAAGGAAATGTAATGAGCTATAGCATTGAGCAGTTCATACTGGATAGCGGCATTACTCGCGCCGAGGTTGATGAGGCTAAAGCTCGGATGTTGGAAAGGATGCATATGTATGGGCTCAAGGAGACGCATAACAAGAAAGCACATGAAAAGGAGGAGCTGGCACTCCGAACTCATCGGAATGCCAGCTCCTCCTGAAAACCGTATCGTCGCCTCATACTCTATGTCTCATAACCATAGGTACACCGCACACCACTACGAGACGATTTTGTGGTCGGCGCGGTAGAGGTCGGGCTCTACGTAGATTTCGAAACGGAACCACGGCAGCGCGGTACGCACGCTTCGTTCGATTTTGTTCACGGTTTCAACATCGTAATCGCGGTCGAGCTTGCTGGTCTGCACCTTGACGCACAGCAGAATGTCATCCTCGGACATATGCACGGTCTGCATATTCAGCAGTCGTTCCACACCAGGCGTTGAAATAACAGCCTGCTCAATCTTCTTGCGCGTATCCGAATCGACGGCCTCACCAATCAACAGCGAACCGGATTTGAACATGAGCAGCAACGATCCCGCAATCAATACAAGACCAACCATCAAACCGCCGAATGCATCAAATATCTCATTATCAAACAGAATCGCAAGACCGATGCCAGCCCCTGCGAATGCCAAGCCGATCAAAGCAAGCGTGTCTTCCATAATGACGGACGCAAGCTCCGCCGACTTGGTACGCCTCCAAAAACGGAACACACCCATATGGGCCACACCCGTGCGCTCCATACGCTCGTTCGCTTCCTTGATGCTTTGATGCAGGCCGTAGCCTTCCAAACAAGCGCTGATAAACACCACGATAAACGCCACCAGCAGTTCCATCTGGTTGGCGTCACGCAGTGCGGGGTCTTCGGCAATGGCGAACAATTTCTTCACCGCCTCCGAAGTGGAGAAGAAACCACCGACGAAAAACAGCAGCGTCGCCACTACGAACGAAGCGAGATATTTGGCGCGGTACAGACCGAACGGATGATCGCCGTCCGTCTTATGCTTGGAGAAGCGACCGCCTGCCATGAGCACGATTTCGTTGGAACAGTCGGCGATGGAATGCACCGATTCGGAAAGCATCGCGGACGATCCGGTAAAGAACGCCGCAGCGAGCTTGGCGATGGCCACACCAATGTTGGCTCCGAGCGCCGCTTTTACGGCCGCTCCTTGATGTTCTGCCTCCTGTTGGCGAATATCGTTCGGATTGCTCGTACTACTGTCGTTGGATCTTGCGATTCGTTCATTGCCTTTCCATTTCTTTCTGGAGTTAATACAAGACATATTCAATCATACATAGGGTGCTGTCATAGGGTGCCACCCGGATTGACACGCTTGCAGGTTCAGCGAAAAATCACTTCCTTGCACAGCGGATAGCCCCACGCGAACTGACATGCCATAGTCAGGAACTTCACCAACACCGCATTCCATCCGAATGCGGAAGGCAGCCATGCCAGCATGATCGAACCGAACAGGTAATTCCAAACCCACAGCAGCATGAACAAAGCCACGCTACGGCCGAAATTGCTGGACGATTTGAACGTGACATTGCGGTTCATCAGGAAGTTGTACGAAGCCGACAGCACGATGGCCACGCCGTTCGCGATGGCGGATGGTACGGAAAGCACATGCAGCAAGGTGAACGATCCGAATTCCACAATGGTTTGCGTTGCCGACACCAACAGATATTTGCCGAGCGTTTTCGGCTTTTTCGATGATTCCTGATTGGAGGATTTCGGATTATCCGACGTACACTTTGCGCTGCCATTGCCTGCCGCCCGGTCCCATCACTCATATCAACCCCCCCACCGAATCATATGTCGTTCAATCGCAAAACACTATAATGCGCCCGTCTCATATTCCCGACGTAATCGTGCATTTTTCTGAAGGATTGACTAGTCTTCCCTAGGTATTTTCACTGACAGCACAACAAGGAGCATCCAATGACGTATTCCCAGAACGCGCCGTTCCGCGCCGACGTGGTCGGCTCATACCTGCGTCCGGCAGAACTCAAGCAGGCTCGCGCCGATTTCGCAGCAGGCAAGATTGACGAGGCCGCACTCAAGGCCGTGGAAGATAATGCCATTACCGAACTGGTCGCCAAGCAGAAGGCCGCCGGTCTGCACGTCATCACCGACGGTGAATTCCGCCGTGGCTGGTGGCATCTCGACTGCATGTGGGGCTTCGCCGGCGTGGAAAAGGTGTCGTGGACAAGGGCTATTTCTTCCACGATGAGGAGACCCGCGCCGAATCCGCACGCCTGACCAGCAAGATCGCCTTCGACCCGGCCCACCCGTTCGTTGAGCATTTCAAGTTCATCAAGCAGTTCGAAGACGACACCGCCATTGCACGCCAGACCATTCCGGCTCCGGCACAGCTGTATGCGGAGCTGTTCCGCCCGGAGAACATCGCTTCCGTGCACGAGTTCTACGGCGACACCCAGAGGGATTACGACGAGCTTGCCGACGACAACGCCAAGGCCTTCCATGGTCTGATCATGGCATTGTATGAGGCCGGCTGCCGCAATGTTCAGCTGGATGACTGCACGTGGGGCATGTTCTGTGATCCGAACTTCAACCAGCATTACACCGCCGATGAGTTCGCCGCCATGCAGGAACAGTATGCCGCCATGAACAACGCCGCCATCGAGGATCTGCCAGAGGATCTGGTGATCACCACGCACGACTGCCGTGGCAATTACCACTCCACGTGGGCTTCCGCCGGCGGATACGCCACTGTGGCCGACGTGCTTTTCGGCAAGGAAAACGTCGCCGCCTACTACCTGGAGTTCGACGATGATCGTTCCGGCGACTTCGAGCCGCTCGCCAAGGTTTCCGGAGATAAGAAGGTTGTGCTCGGTCTGATCACTTCCAAGAAGCCGGAACTTGAGGATCCGGAAGTGATCAAGGCTCGCATTGCCGAAGCGGCCCAGTATGTGCCGCTTGACCGCTTGTGCCTGTCCACCCAGTGCGGTTTCGCGTCCACCGAGGAAGGCAACAAGCTTACCGAAGAGCAGCAGTGGGCCAAGATCGCGCTCGTGCAGTCCGTCGCCAAGGACGTATGGGGCGAGTGATGATCGCACACGCGTAGCGCGCTTGTAAAAAACATATAAGGGGCTGTTTGCCAATCCAATCGTGACTGGCAAACAGCCCCTTTCGTACTGAAGCGAACGAAATCCTACCGCAATCAGCCTTGCATCTGCTCCGCTGCATCGTTGATGCAACGAATCGCATTCAGCGTACGCGGATACCCGATATACGGCATGCACTGCGAAATAACGGCAATCAGAAATGCCTTCTCATTGCCTACGCCCATATTGGCCTTCGCATGAGACGTCAGCTGCGGCTCGCAACCGCCCTGCGCGGCAAGGAAGCACAACGTGATCATTTCACGCTCACGCGTGCTCAAGCCACCGCGCGTGTAGTAGTCGCCGAAGCAGTTGCAGGCAAGCCACTTGTTGATGTGTCGCGTATCTTCGGGGCCGGATTGCGTGAATCCACGCATTCCTTCACCGAAGATTTCGATCTGCTTGTCTTCGCCCGCCCTGGCACGCGTTTCCGGCGTGGTGGTGCCTTGCGGTTCAAGCGGAAGATGCACGTTGGCCGCGCCGAGGAAGTTGTTGAGTTTTCTTCAGGAACGGCAGGGTTTTGCCGAAACCACAGTATGCGGTCGCTGATACACCATTTCCTTGATGGCGATGGACGACAGTCCGGTTTCGTAGGCCACCGGCAGCATCATTTCGAAAGCATCCAAGCCTTGGCATCCGACCAGCACGGCAAGAATGGCCAAAGAGCGGGTTTTGTCATCCAAATCAGGATGATTTGCTCCCGGTTCGTTCACCACTTCGTCATAAGCGAAATTCGAGAAGAATTCAATGAATTCCGGATCGGTTTGCGACAATGTCCTGTCATTATTCCAGAACGAATTCATCCGTTTGTGCAGCTCTTCAAACAAGATTTGCTTCCTTTCGTTTGATTTGCGCTTATTCTATCGTCGGTATATTGCTCAGACCTCACTGATGCGCAGCAGCGACTTTACGGTGCGGCGCTCGTCCATGGCCGCGTACGCTTCCTGAATATCGTCGAGCGTGTATTCGGAGGTGTAGACGATGCCGGGATTGATGTTGCCGTCGAGCACTTCCTTGAGCAGTCGCTGCAGATCGTACGTGCGCACCGGTGCCGGACCGCCGCGCAGACCAACGTTGCGGTAGAACAGTCCTGGAATATCGGCTTCCACGCCGTGCGGCAAGCCAACGCGCCCGACTACAGCGCCCGCACGCGCAACCTTCATGGCAGTGTCGTTCGACAATGCGGACCCTACGCATTCAAGCACGGCGTCGGCACCGTAACCATCAGTCATTTCCAGTACCTTGGCTACAGCCTCGTCGCCACGTTCCTCCACGAAATCGGTGGCACCGAATTCGCATGCGATACGTTGGCGGTCGGCATGGCGGCTCATGGAAATGATGCGGGTGGCGCCCATCAGCTTGGCGGACAGCACTCCGCACAGGCCGACCGCACCGTCGCCGAACACGACTGCGGTGTCTCCCGGCTTGATTTCGGCGGAAGCAGCCGCATGGTAACCGGTCGACATCACGTCAGAGAGGGAGAGCAGCGATGCGAGCATTTCGTCGGAGAAGCTCTTCGCGTCGCCCGGAACGACCACCAGCGTGCCATCGGCCTCGGGAACGCGCAGGTATTCCGCCTGGCAGCCCAATCCCTCGTCTCCGAAATATCCGCCGTGGGGGCAGCTGGATTCGAAACCGGCCTTGCATACCGGGCACTTGCCCGCAGCTGAACGGGAACGGTACGATCACGAAATCGCCCGGCTTGGCCACGGTCACGTCGTCGCCGATCTGCTCGACCACGCCGATGGCTCATGTCCGGCTGAGTGTGGGTTCCTTGCTGCCGTCGCGGTAGAACCACAGGTCGGATCCGCACACGCATGCGCGTACCACGCGGATGATGGCATCTCCCCCATCGATGATGGTCGGTTCGGCATGCTCTTCGCATGCCATCTGCTTGACTCCCTTGAAGATCGCTGCCTTCATGAGTTGCTCCTTTGTTATACGAATTGAATTAAGGTAACGTCTGCGATGACGCCTCGACTTATGCGTCAGCCTTGCTACGAATCTGTTTTTTCACTGTTTCGATGACATCGTGGTTTTCCTCCAGAAGTCGTTGCGCTTCGTCGTCATGGCCTTCCGCCACGGCACGCCAATACAATGTTTTAAGGGAAACATAGGCTTGCTGCATGCGGATGCTTTCGGCTTTTGCGGCCAAACGCAACGCCTGCGCGTCCAGTAGCGCCATTTGCCTGCGCGCACCTTCGGTTCCGTCGAAACGGTTTTTCAGATACTCGCGCATGGCGTCAAGCGGCATGCCAGTCGCAGACAAGCAGGAAATAGTGACCAACGATTGAATGTCTTCGTCGGTGTAGGCGCGATGGCCAGAACTTGGGTCACGTGCGATCGGGGCAATGATACCGATTTGCTCGTAGTAGCGCAAAGTGGATTCGGGAAGTCCGGAAATCATGGATGCTTCACGAATCGTATGCCATGTTGAAGTGCTCATACCCTGCACTGTAAAAACTTAAAGTGCTTGAAGTCTAATTGGCGTGTTGCATGCTATCTCATAGCAAAAAGAAACATGTAATCCTGACAATTAGCTAAGTTGCGTCTGCAAAGCGTAACTTACGTGTTCATCGTAAGGAACATCAGACCACGCTGTTTTGGACGAATGCCACCTCACAACAAAAAGCTCTTATGCTGCTGAGTTGAATGAAATCGTGCGGATTAGATGTACTGGACTGGACCGTACGCCCGGATTTGGAATATTTGTAACGATATTTTGGATACAGGGAAATCCATGATGCGTATTCGGCAAACAACACGTCGTATAATACCTTTCGTCGTTCCTGCCCGAGCCGCGCAGGTCGAGGAACGGCCCACGGCGACTGCCGCGATCTCCGACTCACGGTGCACGGCATCGACCAACGCAAGGATTCATTATCATTATGGCGAAGCCATTCTCTAAAACCGTTATTCATAATACAGACGCGAAGCTGTCGAAGCAGGTAAGGCAGCCTTTGAAAACAAACCAAGGAATACACAAGGCCCTCACATGGCGTGTGGTCGATATCGCGGTCGGCGCGGCGGTCGGCGTGATGTCGGGAGTGATGTTTTGGGTGTTCGACGGCCTGTCGTATGGTCTTTTTCCGTTGATGACTTTGATTCTTCCTGGTTCAGCGGCGCTACTTCATGCTTTGTTCTACTTCCCCGCCACGCTGGGCTCTCTGATCGTGCGCAAGCCGGGAGCTTCGGCCTACGTGCTTTTGGTCGCATCGTTCGTCGAGGTGGTACTCGGCACGAAATACAGTGTGAGCCTGGTGGTAATCGCATTGCTGCAGGCGGCAGCCGCAGAAGCGGTATTCGCACTGTTCCGCTACCGTCGTTGGACGCTCGGCGTCACCATTCTGTCTGCTTTGGCGATTGGAATCGTCTACAACTTCTACCTGCTGTTCTTCTACTATCAGGCATTCACGTTCTTCAGCCCGCGAGGCATCATCGGCACTATTTGCGAGCTGCTTAGCGCGGTGGCATTCGCCGGTTTCGGTTCCTGGGGAATGTATTGCGCTTTACGTAAGTCAGGTGTTCTGTCGCGATTCGCTTCCTCGCATAAGGAACATAACGAAGAAAACGCCTGAAAGTACGTTTGAAAGCATGCCTCGACCATTTTAATTTTTTAATCAAATCTCATCAGTTTTACTGATTAAAAGGACGCAACGCCGGCTGCGACGTTGCGTCCTTTTATGCCATCGCACATAGTGCGATTACTGCGGAATCTTCGAACTCGAAATTCCCGGAATCAATCGGCGGTGATCAGCTCGCTCGAATCCATGTCGAAGTCGGACATGGCAAACGAGCGGATCGCCGGATCCTCATACGTGTTCATGTAATACGTGTTAGTCTTTCCGGAATAACCGCTGGTGAACAGCGTGCGCTCGAACTGGCCGTTGCCCATCTTGGACATGCCTTCAACCATCTGTACGGAGGCCAGCGTGTGGAACAGACGAGACACATTGGCGGACTCGTTGTTCTGCTGTGGATAGTGCGTGTTGGTGTAGGCGACACGTACGAAACGCGACGGCGAACTCACGTCACCGGGAATGCCGTGCATGCTCACGCCGGCGCCCCATGCGCTCAGTTCCGCCTTGCCCCAAGTGGTCGGCTCCGCCATTTCGTTGCTCACGCACATGTAGTTGCGCAGGTTTTCCATATGGAAGTCGAAGGTCGGTTGATTGGTGAGCACATCCACATCGTCATGATGAACATGCATGCCATCAGCCATCTGCTCGATGACGATGCTACGGGTGCCATCGCCAATGAACCAGTGCAGCAAGGACTCCTGCTGGCCGGGCACGACCTGCGAAACGAGCGTCACGTCCTTCAACGCCTCTTCGACTTCGTCGACACTGTCGAAATTGCGTGCCACCCACAGCGGGAATTCGAAAGTGGCGACGTTTTCGGTTCCCTCGACCGGTTCGTGCGCGAAGGAGGCGTATCCGGGGAAGTTCAATCCGGCGATGGCCAAGCCGTGCTCGTTGGCGCAATCGAAATACATGGGGCGATCGGCCATAACCACGCCCACGCCGATCACCGCATTCGGCTCGCTCTTGCCTTTGGCCCCATACGCATAGTCATACCGGTAGCCTCGCGGAGTGACCAGAATGGTCTCGCCGTAGGAGAAGCTCCAGTCGAGATTACGGCCGAAATATGTGTTTCCCTCATCGTCGGAGAAACGAACACCAGTGCACATATGGACTCCCTTCCATGATTTGCCGTGTTTTTCTTGCTTGCGTGTTCATGGTAAACGCCGTTTGCTGGGAAAATCTTAAGTTTTGCCCGTGGAAGAACCTATCTGGATATCTACGCATTCTACGACGACCGTGATCCGCTGGATCCTCGCAACCGATAGCAGAGTCTCCGTCAAACGCGCAAATTCGAGGTCTCCTGCATGCGTGTTAGAGAATAGCCCGCCTCCCGAGTCCCCAAAACACCCACCCGCTGGAACAATCCGTACGCCAACTGCCTTCTTGGCGGGAAGGTTCCCCAGTGGGTGGAAGATTCAGGACGTTACAAGCCGGCCAATGCCAGAAACTTTTTGTCGGACTGGATGCCTTGGGTGAGGAATTTGCCGTCCCTAAACAACGCATACGTGGTGACCGGCGCGGGCGTACGTTGGGCGGTCTCTTTATCGGTGATATGAATCGTTTTGAATGGAATATTGTGCTCTTCCGCCGTTTGCCGCACCCGCGGAACCCAATAGCATGTAAACGGGCATTGATCGGTGTAGTAGAGCACGAACCCGTCTTCGTCCACCGCGGGATGCTTGGCGCATTCCTTGAATTTCGGCAGCTCCGCATTCTCTTCAAAAGGCAGGGCCATGAGATTGATGCCGCAATCAGATATGTCGGTCACTTCGAAACCCTTGTAGGACAGAAACCTCGGATCGGCAAGGAACTCTCGTTGCGACCCTCGGCTGAGAGAATGCAAATGCCTTTGCGCCCCTGCTCTTTGGCGTCTCGGATGCATTCGCTCAGCAGATTACCGGAATGTCCATGACCTTTCAAAGAACCGGCCACCCATAGACAGTTGATATAGATCCACCCGTCCGCATCGATCGCACCCATGCGTTTCCGCCGGATATATTCGATGAAGCATTTGCCTCGTTCCTCGCTACGATAGAAGACGAGACCTTCGTTGAAACGCTGCTTGAGCCACTCTTTTTTCGCAAGGCTTTGCTTGCCGGACATGGCACAGCAGATATGTTCCTTGTCGATGTTCTCTTCAGTGATGTGGATGTAGCTCATTTTTCCTGCACTTCTGAGTCGGGGATGCTGTATGGGCATCTTCGTTGATTCCTCGAATATGACAAAAGCCCTTGATTTCCAAGGGCTTTCAAATGGCTCCTGCGACTGGGCTTGAACCAGTGACCGTCCGATTAACAGTCGGATGCTCTGCCAACTGAGCTACGCAGGAATGCGCTGTGCACAAGACAAAAATACTACACCAAAACTTGTGGATTTCAAATCTTCAGCGTGTCACATGTGTGTTTCGACTTGCAAAACGTTTCCATACGATGCTTTCGGCCTAATCTTACATGGAGATCTTCGTCAACGGCATGGCCGAATCGATGGCGAAATCCGGGTTTGACGGAGCCACTCCCGCTTCGACCAGGTTGACGCCCAGCATGGCCACCATGGCACCGTTGTCGGTGCACAGTTTGAGCTGCGGCACACGCACCTCTACCCCATGCTCGGCCCCGACTTCCAACAGTTTGGCACGAAGCTGCGAATTCGCGGAGAAGCCACCTCCTACAATCAACGTCTTCGAATCGTACTGCTCGCAGCCGCGCATCGCCTTCTTGGCGAGTACAGTCGCCACGGAATCCGCCAGCGACGCGCACACGTCATCGACGGGAATCTCATTGCCTTGCGCCTGCTGTTCCTCGATCCAACGCGCGACGGCCGTTTTCACGCCGGAAAGCTGAAATCGTACGGATGCTGCTGGCCCGCTTTGCCTTGGGTGAGTCCCTGCGGCACTTTGATGGCATGCGGGTCGCCCAACTGCGCATGACGATCGATATGCGGTCCGCCCGGATAGGGGAAACCGAGCAGGCGAGCGACCTTGTCGAAGCATTCGCCGGCCGCATCATCAAGCGTGGTGCCGACCACGTCGATATGACGTGCGACATCCTCAACATGCAGCAAGGACGTGTGTCCGCCGGACACGATCAAGGCGAGCGTGTCTTCGGGGAACGGGCCGAACTGCAACTGTGTGACCGCAATATGCCCGATCACATGGTTGATGCCGTAAATCGCTTATTCGCCGCCCAGGCAAGCGATTTCGCGCCGGACACGCCAACGGCGAGGCAGCCAGCAAGTCCAGGACCTGCGGACACGGCGATCGCGTCGACGTCAGACAACGTCATGTTCGCATCGGCCAACGCCTTGGAAACGCATGGCACGAACGCTTCGGCGTGGGCGCGTGACGCAATTTCTGGAATCACACCCCCGTAACGCGCGTGTTCATCCATGGAGGATGCGACGACGTTGGAAATCAGGGTGCGCCCCTGCACTACCGCGGCCGCGGTCTCGTCGCAGGTGGTTCGATGCCGAGTACGATTGGTCCGCTCATTGCTGCTCCGTTCGCTGCTTTGCTTGCTGTTCCGTTTGGTTGTTCTGTTTTATTGTTCCGCTGCTGCGAAGCCGACGATCCTCGGCTTAAGTTCAAGGCTCATGGTGTACGCGTCGATGCCTTCGGGCTGGTAGTAGCGTTTGCGCAATCCCATCCGCGTGAAGCCGAACCTTTCGTACAACGCCAATGCCGGCACGTTGTCGACGCGGACTTCCAGAAGCATGCGTTTGGCGCCCTGCCGACGCGCCGAGACGATCAGTGTTTCGAGAAGCGCCGCCGCTATCCCCTGCCGTTGGTATGGTCTGCCGACGCCGATCGTCATGATCTCCGCGTCGTCGCCGTCGTACCAGTAGCCTGCGTAGCCTCGGACGACGGGATCCGCCGTCTGTACGGCATCGCCTTCAATGTCGAGCAGATACGTGCGTGCCGGAGCGTGGAATTCCTGCCGTACGGACTGTTCGCTCCACGCGCCGCGGCCGAACAGGTCCTTTTCCAATGCGGCGATCTGTCCGACGGCGGTGTCTTCCGGAATCTGGGAATGGTCGACAATCATGGGCGTGCCGTCACTCCGTTCGTTCGGCGCCGGCATGGTTGAGCACATGCTTGAGCGGGTTGGGCACTGACACGTCCGGACGACGCAGATATAACGGTTCGACGGGGGGTCG
>ENA-OQJI01000305-OQJI01000305.1-human-gut-metagenome-genome-assembly--contig:-NODE-305-length-11362-cov-0.577926_pt1 | contig 11362 bp, 13 predicted proteins | sample MGYA00242602_ERZ504768 | MGnify/ENA primary metagenome ERZ504768 (study PRJEB26092, sample SAMD00036368) | human gut metagenome | host: Homo sapiens | study: EMG produced TPA metagenomics assembly of...
TTTCAAACCACACCTGTTACAATAACTGTTATTGCAGAAATAACGACCGTTGCTATAATAAATTTCTTTTCATTTTTCTTCCTTTCATATACCAAAGTAGCAACAAGTGTCCCACCGTGGGACACTTGTTAGCTGAAATCCGTGTCAGATAAGCCTTTTAGGTAGTCATATGTCCACTTTCGTCTTGTTTCATAGCTGTAGTTGCTGTCACTCCAAGCCCTTTTAGAAGAATAAACAGAATCAAGAGTTGCGTTAGATACACCGTATAAAACACCATTATGACCGTTGCCGTAAACATTTTTATCAAATGAACCTGTGCCAAATTGATTTAATATATCTGCACAGTAAACGATAGCTCGCTTATCATTGATATTATTTTCCTGACAAATTGCGATATATTCTTCCGCATTTTCTGTTGATGTTTGATTTTGTGCTTCTATGCCTGCATTCGTAAGCAGCATTGCTTTAATACATGAGCAAGTATAGCTGTCAGGGACATAACTTGACCAATCGCTTCCGTTTGTTATAGCGGCAATAACTTTCCTACCGGTATTTGAGTAAGATAAAGCTACTCGGTTAATTTCTGCATTGCTTATACTGTATGCTTTACGCAAGAGTGATAATGCGTTATTACCGTGCCAACCGTATGCACCTACTGACAGAGCACCGTTATCATTAGCTATAACAGAACCGAAATCGCTGTTATCAAGTTCGTTGTAAAATACACCTACTTCATTGTGAGTAATAACATTTCTTGTTACATTTGCAAGACCTTTTTCAATTGCTGAACCAACCGCTCCATAGCAAGCTATGCTGTCATCGTTTAATTGTAATGTGTATTTATTTACATAACTTACAGTTGCCCAGTTGGAGGTTTGGCCATTGTACTCATTGCCGGCAATTACTGTAACTGAATTATCTTTTACTTCAATAACTATGCCTATATGATCTACATTACCGGTTGCTGTATAATGACTTCTGCCTCCGTAATCAAAGAAAATCAAGTTACCGACTTGTGGTGTATAGTCATCGGCACTTTTTAATTTTCCAAGCTCTTTAAGGTTGTTTGTCCACATAATAGTTCCCGGAGCAAAGCCGAAGTCTTTAGTTTCATAGCCGGATTCCTGAATACAGTAACCGACAAAATAACAGCACCAATCTGTTACAGAAGATTTAAAAATATGAGCAATAGCGTTCACCTTGACAAGATAAATTCTGACTGTTCGGTGTATGTGTCTGCCAAAAGCTGTATTCTTCTTTTGCTTTTTCTGCTATTGGTGCTGCATTTTGTGCGGAGGATTCATATGTGAACATAAACAAGACTAAAACAGCCACAATAATACCTACAACTATTCCTATAATTTGTATTTTTTGCTTTCTTATTATTAATGATGAGCAGAAAATACTTAACAGCTGTAGTCATTATTTACCACCTGCTGTACCGAATAATTCTTTTTTATAGTCAGGTGCGATAATCTGCAAATAGTAGCGTTCATTTCCGCAGCAATACAAACAATGACCTCTTTTGCTTATCTGTATAAGTTCCCACTCCTCATCAAGCATATTAGTAATTGCCTTGTATTCTTTAATATTTACAGTACCGGGATAGAAGAGAAAACGGTGAGTAGGTATCGAGAAGAACGGTTTTGTATATTCAACAACCCCCGGAATCATCAAATCCTCAAGATTTTGTGAAGCAATAACAAGGTTGCTGTTTTTCTTTCTGCCGCGCTTAACAAATGATCTCAGATACATAATTACAATTAAACTTTTTAATTACTTCGTGCAGCTCATCAACGATTACAACCGTATTACCTTCCGTCAAAAACTTATTATTCATAAATGAAAGTATATTGAAATACATAGCATTTTTTAAGTTATCATTTGTGTTTAACAAATTCTTTACATCAAAGTTAATGTGAGCTGCATTTGGAATGTTTGTATAACCATTGAAAAAAGTTGAGTCTGTACCGATACATATTGAACGAATACAAAGTGCAAGATTACGGAGAGTGTCTTTTGTGAAAAGCATTTCTTTCCCGCTAATTTTTGATACTTCATCATAGATATTGAGCTGTCTTTCAACTTCTTTAAACAAGTCTGACAGTATCGGAAAATCAATATTTGTAAACTTGCTTAAATCGGTACTGTCTGTAATATGAAATTTTTTGTACAGTTCTTCAAGCATTATTTCAAGCGTATCTAATTCCGCTGTGGTCATTTCGGGATTGTATGTCTTAAAAAAGTCTTTGAGAAAAGCTATATGTTGAGAAACAATCGTTTTGTGTTTAAAAGCAACCGGTTCATCATCAGTATAGCTGTCATCAAGAGGATCGTTCAAAAGGCGAGGCTGCATTACATTTATAAAATACTTGCCTGACAGCATATCAATGTTTGTGCCGCCGAGTCCGTTAGTTACATCAATACATTCCTTGTCTGAATCAATACTGTAAACTTTTTTTCTGTTGCTGTCTGAAAAGACATATAAGTAATTTTAATAAGAAACGATTTGCCTTCGCCGGAGTTACCAAAGATTGCTATATGACCATTTGTTTTATCTGAATCACGATGATCAATATCGGCAAGAATATTTCCACCGTGTACGGCTCGACCAAAGAACAATCCTTTAGGGTCTGTTTTGCCGGAGTAGCTGAAGGGGAAGAGGTTAGCCACTGAACTTGCAGGTAATACTCTTGCAAATTCTTTATCAAACATATCAAGTCCAAAAGGAGCTACCGAAGCAAAACCGTCACGCTGCTGCATATACAATTCATCGTATTTTACATGATTTTTATTGAGCGTTGAACATACTTTTATTTGCATATCTCTTAGTTCATTAAGAGAATTAGCTATTACTTCTACATAAACAGAGCAATGTATAAACTCTTCTTTTGTTCGGTGCGATTCTTTGAGTATTTTTTCTATGTCTAAAATATTTTCCTTGCTGTCTATTGACTTAGACATAGTTTTTGCCTCTGCAATATCACCCATATTTTTTCGTTCTGCTTTTTCAAAGATTTTTTTCTTGCTCTGACGGTGTAACTCTTTCATTATATATATGTAATGTTACACCGCCCATTTCACCGATTTCAGACAGTATTGCAGTTTGTTCTGTTTCGGTTTTATATCTTCTGATAGCAAAAACTTTTTCTGTATGTATTACCTACTATGTAATATCGCCTGTGCTTAAAGTCCATAATTGACGGTGCAATTATATCCACAAAATTTTTAAGGCTTTCATTTTTAGATAATCCGTATTGTTCGCCGTCATAATCAGGCAACTCTTCATCGTATGATGTATGCTCAAGATAAATCGACAACATCTTTTTAATATCTTTTTTCTCTGCAAGCTGTACATTGAAATTTTGCTCGGCACATAGCTGCAATGCGTGATTTACAAGCTGTCTGCTGTCCTGCTGAGAAGTTCTTAAAATAATAAAAAATGATCTGCTTGTTGACGTAGCAGATTTTATATTATTCATATATTCAATGTCTTTGATGTCAAGAGCTGCAATGGCTGCATTATTTTCTTTGCTTTTCAGATTTTCGAGATGTCTTATATTATTTTCATAGTTTTGTGAATTATTAAGACACAAAATTTCAGATTTAGGCAGTTCAGAAATGATATTTGTAAGTGAGTCAATAATACCAAGTCTTATGGGTTTTGAGAGAACAGTAATATTTTTTGGCTTAACTTCAAGAAAATATTTTTCCTCATTGCGTGTAGTAAGAATATGATCTTCTTTAATCTCAGCTATTTCAAAGAAATTCTGCACTCTTGTATTATTGTTCTTAATTGCTTTGTTAAGTTTGCGATCTTTTTTTTGACAAGTTTATCGCCTCCATTTCAAAATAAGTACATCAGTAAACAAGAACCTTATGAACAGCACAAATAATCTGATTACTGAATAATCCACAAAGCGGGCAGACAAAAATGCGTATGCAGGCAGAAAAGCTATAAAAAACCAAATATGCAATGACAAAAACATTATTATTGAAAAAGCAAATATACTTACCATTACAAATAAATCTGTTATAGTCCAGTATTTATATAGCTTTACTGCCGTAAGATTATCGGGATAGTAAAATTTTCTCATTTTTAGCCTCCTTTTAGTGAGCAAAAGAGCGGATTATTGATGTAATACCGCTTGTAGCAAAAATAGCTTGAGATACATTAGCTTTTACGCTTGTATCAAGTCCGAATTGCTGTAAAATTCTCGGAGCTTCTGCCGCAGCAAGCATAACACCTGTGGCTAAAATCAAATCCCATACATCTGCACCGTCTTGAGTACAATATACAACCGCACCTAAAACGATTAGTATATTTGATATAAAAGATGTTGCACAAATGCCGATTACTTGTTTGCACCACCCTGAAAACGAATCTAAATATCCTCGTGGTACATTGAATAAGTGCAAAGAACCGACAAACATTTGAATTATTAAAATTCCGCCTCGTTTTATATTTGCAAGGAATACTTTAATTACACAAACAAATGTAATCAGCATAAATATAGCGAATCCCCATCCGGAGAAAAAGTTTGCGGAACTATCAGACGAATTAAATTGAACAATTAAAATTTATTGCCGAATCGTTTGTAAATGCCTGACAAATAAGATTGCAGATATGATTTGTGAAAATCAATAAGGATACCGGTAGGGTAGTTATAGCAAAGAAGCTAACAGACCTTTAAAAAGATTCAATAAGAGATTAATAGGAGAAACTCGTTCACCTTCACCGACTGAAACAGCAAAGTCAAATACTGCAAAAGCTATACCGGACACTAAAAGCAATCCGGCAAAGCTTTCTATAAAAAACAAAAAATTTGTAACCATACTATTATCAAAAAGGCTTGTTGTATAATTATTGTTCTGATTGATTATGTCGGTTGACCAACTTGCAAGACCAATAGACATAAACTGAGCAATTGTATAGTGTAAGTCTTTTGTTAAATCCATACAAAATATATCAGCAAGAATTAGAAGTAAAGAATCTAACATATTTTACTCCTTAACTTAAACCAAACCAACCAAAGAAACCTGCTCCGGCAACCACGCCACAAACAATAGTAGCACCAAATGCCATTCCGATTCCTGCCCATGGAATTTCAGTTCCCTGATTACGATGGCTGAGCAATCCTTTAACAAGCTTTGCAACTGCGACTGTTAATGCTACAAGTGTCAAAAATCCAAAAATGACTGCGACTACATCTTTAAATTGTACTTTTACTTCATTAATTGCTTTATTAATGCCGCCCGAAATATCAACACCGGCGTTGTTATCGGCAGCATAAGCATTAATTGCTGTTATAGATGAAATCAGTGCTGATGTGATTGAAAATGATAACACTTTGTTTTTGATTTTTTTTAAGATTCATAAAAATTACCTCCGTTAATTAACTGTTACATAGCAGGTATATGACCTACCGTTATATGTTGCTGTTACTGTTGTTGACCCTCTTTTCAATGCTTTAAAGCTGCATTGATTTCCACCACCTCCATAATTTTGAAGAATATACGAGTTACCGACTGACCATGAAACTCCGTTATCTGCTCCGATTAAGTTAAGAAATAAAACATCATCTGTATGTATAGAAACTGACGAATAAGACAAATATATATTATCTTTAGTTGTTTCTTGCGGCTTTACAGTAGGTTTTGAAGTTGGCTTCTCAACTTTTTTAGTCGTTTGAGGCTCTTGAACCTTTGTCGGTTCAGGTTTTGGTGTTTCAGATTGCTGTGGTCGGTAATAGTTGTTATTGCTTTGTGATGAATTATGAGAACTGTTGTTTATGCTGTTTTCGTTAGGTTCTTGTGATTGCTCGTGCTCTGAATCTTCAGATTTACTTTCACTTTTTGATTGCGATTCTGATCTTTCGGAGCGTTCACTATTAACGCTTTGAGAAGATTGTTGTGTTGCTAATTCACTGCTGTTTTGCCACTTAGAAATACTTTGTGTTGTTTCTGCGGCATTAGTGAATTTTATAACTGAACTTGAATAAGAAGCTGTAGTATTTACTTCTTCTTTCTCTGTTTTGCCATTAACCGCAAGACTTACGATTATAACAACTGCAATCATTACTACAATAATTCCTGCACATACAATAACGAATACAGGTTGATTTTCGCTTGATGATCTATACCTCCTTTTTTATTTGTTATATATTAAAAGCAGTGCATATTTTAATACACTGCTCCTAAATATCGAAATCAATTTAAGTTATATATGTAGTTTAAATCAACATCGTTTCTTATACCGTCAACCTTGCCGTTCCAACTGTATTGCCATAAATCAACATATGACGGCAAATCAGAGTAGGAAGTATTCGGAGCTGCTATCCAAATCAGATATTTAGATGAAAGCTCGTCCGGATATGCACTATCGACTAACATACTTTTTGCACTATACATACCAACATCATAGCCATAGCTTTTTATGCCATCGCAAAAAGCTGAAATTATATCCGTAAGAGTTCGTCTTGGCAAAACAGCTTGGCGATACTCTTCCACATCTAAAAAGACAGGAAGGTCAAACTGCTTTCCACCTATTGTGTTCATACAGTTTTTAACTTCTGCTTTAGCTGCGTCAACCGATGTAGCGTAGCTATACCAGTATGCTCCAACATTCAAGCCTGCTGACTTTGCTTGACGATAATATTCTTGAAATTTATTATCTTCTTGGTTCGGGTCTTTGCCGTAGCCTGCACGAATAATAACGCAAGTGACACCTGTATTTCTTACTTTGTTGAAATTAATATCACAGTTCCATTCGGAAATATCAATACACTTCGCTTTTTCAACTTTTACTTTTGTTGTAATTATTTTATTACATTGTTTTATAGTAACAGTTGCATTGCCGACTTTATTCACTTTCACTTTTGCCAATCTTTTTTCCGTTGAAATAATTTTAGCAACAGAACTGTCAGATGATGTAAAGGTGATCTCATTTACATCATTATTTGTATCAACAGAAATCGTAAAAGTATCACCGACATTTTTGCAATATTCTTTTGTTGATATACTTATCTGTGTATTATTTTCTACGCTCTGATTGCTGATTTCAATTTGTAAAAACGATACATCGTTTACATCAATTCTGCCGTCATTGTTCAAATCAAGTTTTGTATCTTCTGCAAAATCAGACAAAGCATTTTGCAAATATGTAACATCATTCATCATCAATTTTATTATCCGCATTAATATCAAAACCTTTTGCAAGTACAGACATTCCACAATTGATAAGTACAATACTCGTAATTACACCAATTATTATATTTTTTATTTTCATTTACCCATTAATCCTTTATTTAATAAATCATCACATTTATTTGAAGCAATAAACAGTGTGCACACTATAAATGTATCAGCTATCGCTAAAACATTACATCGAAAAATAAAGCCATTATGCACACCTCACTTTAAATGCTTGTTTAGCTTCACTTTCACTGAAAAAAGCATTTTTACCAACAGTCCAAAAATTCATCGCCTGATGTTTTGCACCTTACGCTCATACTGTTTTCTTCTATAAGAATTGCGGTAACGGTATCACTGCACATTAGCATTTCTCCGTCACCTAAGTCATCAATCAAGAAAACTTTTTTACCTATCATATTTTCTACCATATCAGTACCTCCGTTTATCATAACTTGCACTTTTGAGATCGTTTTCTGTTTTTTAATTTCCTTTTGTTCTTTTTTTCTTCCCGTAACAATTTAAAAACATTGTATATAAAAAGATATATAATATAATTAATGAAAGTAATAAATAAAAAAGAAAATTATGTATAGTATCAAAAAATTTTGTGTTGGAAGACAAGAAGAGTATAGGTGTGATATTAATATTCATTTTGTTATACCTTCAAATTTTTTATAACATATTGTTTGATATTGACATTTATATCTTAATGATATATAGTAAAATTAGTTATATGTTTGAATATAGGTCACTTGTTTGACTTGAAGAAATGTAATTTGTATCGATTTTTCTTTTTGACATCATGGATAAAATTTCATTTCTTTTGTTATAAATTAATTCTTCTTTTTGGTTTAATGGCAAAGAATTTTCAATAGGACTCGGCTTAATATATTCATCTATAATAATTCTATCAATGATAGTAGCCATTGTATCTGCTATATCGTCATCACAAGTGAGATTTTGCAAAAATTCAGATATATTTCCTTTTAAATCAATTTTTAATTTTAACAAAATAAATCAGTCCTTTCAGAATGGAGATGTTAATATGGATTGTAGAGGTCATGAAAAAAGATTGAGAATAGTTCAGGAATACAAAATAATACCAATTGCTCACATCAAATTATTAAATGGTAAAATTATATCAAGTGATGCTGGGGGAGATATAACAGATAGTTATTTTATGTTTAATTGCATATCAAAGACAACTAACGAAAGAGAAATTATATATTGTGGAAAACCAACCGCAATAGATTTTTGCAACTTAACAAATCAAAAATTACCAGATTTATTCAATCCCTTAAAATGTACGTCAGTATCAGGTAAGCTAAATAAGAATAATATAAGAGAAGCTGAGATGATTGATAAAAAATGGAATCCAATGAGAAAGCAGTTATATAACGCAACAATGTTATTGATTGCTATTTATGATGCTAAACCAGATACTCCATTATTTGTAATAAAAGCAGAATTAGAAACTTATGTTGACAGAGAGCCTTTTTTAGCAAGAATTAAGGCAATAAATACAATAATTTCAAAAACAAATAAAACTATGCGTGATATTATTGATGAATTAGGAAAAAATAATGATTTAAAATCTTTTTCTTTTGATTTATTAATTCCAAAATTAAACGAGAAAAATATTGAACAATATTTTGAAAAAGATAATTAACAGATTATTTTTGCTTTAGTAATCTGCGTATCCACTTGATTTTTGCAATAGTCCATTCTTTAATAGCCTTAAAAGGATAGAAAGGTGAGCCACGAAATACATAAATAACAAACATAAGAAAACAGAGCAATGCAGAGAAGTAAACCAAATCCCACCAAGTATAAACACGATTACTTTTATTGCAAATCACCTCATCAGCTGTTGCAGTATCAGTAATCGTATCTTCAACCCTTTCGCCACGCACACACAATCTGTGCGTATTAATTGAGTACGGATAGCAAGTGACCAATGTCACATAGTCTTTGCCGTTCTCAATTTCAAGTTTACTTGAATCGTCAGGGTCAACTATATTAATCTCACACACCTTGTATGTGAGTGTTTTATTCAATACATTAATCTTAAAGGTATCTCCGATTTGCAGTTTGTCCAACTCATCAAAGAACACCTGTTCAGGATAACCGGAGTGAGCGGATATAACAGCGTGTGTGCTTGCACCGCCAATGGGCAAGGAAGTGTTTGCCAAATGTACACAACCTTTTTTGAGTTTTTCTTCTCTGTTGGTGCTGTCGTGATACACCGGTAAGTCAACATTTATCTTCGGAATTTCGATAGTACACATTATATCGTCATAGTTGAGAATGTTCTCATACTCTGACATTGCTGCATTGTATTCGTTTTTTTCTTCATCGTTTAACGCACTCTTTGCGAGCAATTCGTTAAAATTTTGAGCCTTAGCAAGCTCATTGTCGATTTCATAATCAGACATTGTTTGAGTGCTTTCACTGTAGTTTTTTTATAACTGTTTCATGCTTTTACTGTTGATGTAATCGGCAATGTTGGGATATACTATAAAGCCTATTCCGACCGCAGCAAGAACGCAGAGGGATATAAAAAATATTTTAGTTTTTCATAATTTTTTGTGAGCAAGGGCCACCGATAAATCGGCAGCCCTTTTGTTATAGTTTAATTATTTAGCTGTCTTAGCTGATTTCTTCTTGATGAGGTATGCAAGTACCAATGCAAGAGAAATGCCTACACAAGCCACACCAGCCATTCTGATGAAGCCTACATATCCGCCTGTCTTAGGGAAGAATACGATTGTATCAGTTACGGTAATTTCAACTGCGCCGTTTGTCGGTGCATTCTTTACCCAAGTGTTTTTAGTAAATACTGAATTATACTGAACAGGGATTTCAACTTCAATTACCTTGCCGTAAACATTGTAACCGGCAGGAGCAACAGTTTCTACAATGTAATATGTTCCGCTCTGTAATTTCATTTCCTCATTTGCTGAATTTTAAAATTAACATTACCGTTGTCTATCTGATGTACCCGTTCCAATAACATTGGTATGAGCTTTATCGTTATACAGATCAAAGGTTGCACCTGCAAGCGGATTGCCTGCTTCGTTAAGTTTGAGTACCTTAAGTCCATATGTGTAAACATATACCTTATTGCCCGGAACGCTGTCAACACCTGAAGCGTTACCGTATTCAAGTTTTACATCTTCATTCGGGTTGCCTGCTGTACCGACTACAGCGTATTTGTTGACTGTTGTAGAATATGTTACAATAACAAATTTTGCGTTGCTTGTATAAAAATCTGACTTTGCAAGATACGCGGAAGTAAGAGCGACATTAAACTTTGTGTTTTTGCCCTCACCCTCGCTTGTTACATTCAACTTGTAATCTGTGCCTTTAGTAAGGTCAGCTACTTTAGCACCTTTAGCGTCAACAAGTGTAACCTTGAATGAATTTTTGTTAAGTGTAAGACCTGCACTCATATCATCATATACAGCGTATGTTGTGAGCTTAATGTCATTTGAGCCTGCTACTGTATTCTTAAGTTTAAAGTTTACAGTGTCGCCAAGTGATACATCTGTATAGTTAGTATTGTTCTTTGTGCTGTTGGTAATTGACTTTTCTGTTGACGGTGTGCTGTCAGCTACCTTGCTTGCAAGATTGATTTCAGCGTAGCTATATACCCACTCACCGTTATTGTAATACGGGAGAGCAAGAACAGAGTTTGTGATACTTGTAACACCGGCAGGGTACTTAACACACTTGATGTAATAAATACCCTGTTCAAGATTTGAAAAGCTCTGTGTTGTGTTTGTTGCCGATGAAGTAAATGTACCCTGTGATACTGCTGTACTTAAATCAGCAATATCGAGTGCGTCAAGAGCAGCCTTTGAATCGCCTGCAAGAATTTCTGCGCTGATTGAATTTACAAGAGATGTGTACTCTGTTTTGAACGGAGTGGCTGTTGTGCTCTTGAGGTCCGCAACTCTGAAAAGTTCAAAAGTATAGCCCGGTTTAGTGCATTTTACACTGATATTTACCTTTTGGTCTGTCTTAAGTGCAGTAGCCGCACTTGCTGTTGGGATCGCCGCAAAGAGTAATGTCAACATCATTACTACTGCGAGCAGTTTGCCTGTGAATGATTTTCTAATTGATTTTCTCATAAGAAAACCCCCTCCTTAAAAATTTTTTGCGGACA
>ENA-OQJI01000307-OQJI01000307.1-human-gut-metagenome-genome-assembly--contig:-NODE-307-length-11297-cov-0.818084_pt1 | contig 11297 bp, 16 predicted proteins | sample MGYA00242602_ERZ504768 | MGnify/ENA primary metagenome ERZ504768 (study PRJEB26092, sample SAMD00036368) | human gut metagenome | host: Homo sapiens | study: EMG produced TPA metagenomics assembly of...
CTATCGTATCACATTTTGTTTGTTTTCTTACTTTTCCTTACTCTTTTAGCAAATACTGGCTTTTCTGAAATAGATTTTTGTTTTGTCATTAAAAACCTGCCTCCGTGTTTATGACGGAAAGCAGGTTTTCTTTCGAATCTGTTAGATTTTATTTTTTTATGCTACAAGTTTCATCTCCCGCAGAATGCGGTATACGAGATAACAGATCAGCGCTGCACAGACCAGTTTGAACAGAAGCGGAACGACGGCGAACACGATTTTAAATCCAAGCCAGATCACGCCGATCGGGAGAAGAATAGTGGCGCATGCGCCGAGGACTTTTCCTCCAAATTTCAGCAGCAGTCCGACGATCCCAAATAAAATTCCAATTCCGCAGAGCAGACCAAAACAGGTTGCCAGCATGACTAATGTAACTAACATCGTGATCCCTCCTTGTCTTTTTCTCTATGTGCTCCACTTGCTGTGGATGTTTCCGTATCTTTCTTACAAACCATATTGTAGCACTTTTTTCCAGCAAAACAACGGGGAAGACGTGGAAGAATTTCTTAAGTTTTTCTTTACACCGATCGAGTGAAACCTAAAAAAGGACAGACAACGCTGCACTTCTGCAAAATTGTCTGTCCTGTAAATTACAAAATTTTCTTTACTCTTCTGTTGTCTCTTCCTCAGCCTGCGGCTCAACCTCAAGGCCAAGCTCTTCCAGCTGTGCTGCGTCAACCGGTGACGGAGCCTCGGTCATCAGACAGGAAGCATCTTTTACCTTCGGGAATGCGATGACGTCGCGGATGCTGTCCTCTTTTGCCATCAGCATAACGAGACGGTCCAGACCATAAGCCAGTCCGGCGTGAGGCGGAACTCCGTATTTGAAAGCATCCAGAAGGAAGCCGAATCGTTCATGTGCCTGTTCCTTCGTGAAACCAAGCATCTCAAACATTTTCTCCTGCACATCGTTCTGGTGAATACGAACGCTTCCTCCTCCGATCTCAGTGCCGTTCAGGACGATATCGTAAGCTTTTGCACGAACTGCGCCCGGATCGGTGTCCAGAAGCGGCAGATCCTCATCCATCGGCATGGTGAACGGGTGATGCATTGCGGTAAAACGGTTCTCCTCATCGGACCACTCCAGAAGCGGGAACTCGGTAATCCATACGAAACGGTATTCGTTCTTGTCGAGAAGTCCCATCTGCTCTGCCAGTTCCAGACGAAGTGCGCCAAGAACGTTCCAAACAATCTTGTTGCGGTCTGCTGCGAAGAGAAGAAGGTCTCCAGCCTGTCCGTCCATGGCTTTGATGAGGGCTTCCATCTGCTCCTCTGTCATAAATTTGGAGAAGGAAGATTTCCAGCTTCCATCCTCATGGATTGCAATGTATGCAAGACCTTTTGCACCGTAACCTTTCGCAAACTCAACGAGCTTGTCGATTTTCTTTCTCGGCATTGCGCCCTGTCCCTTTGCGTTAATACCGCGGACAGAACCGCCGTTTTCAAGTGCGCCCTTAAATACAACAAACTCGGTATCTTTTACGGTCTCGGAAACATCAACCAGCTCCATACCGAAACGCAGGTCCGGTTTGTCGGAACCGAAACGGTTCATAGCCTCTTTCCAGGTCATTCTCTGGATCGGGAGCTGTACCTCAACGCCGAGCACCTCTTTGAACAGGTGTGCCAGCAGTCTCTCATTGACATCGATAACATCGTCTACATCAAATCGAAAGCAAGCTCCATATCGATCTGGGTGAACTCCGGCTGACGGTCGGCACGCAGGTCCTCGTCACGGAAGCATTTTACGATCTGGATATAACGGTCATAGCCGGAGCACATCAGAAGCTGTTTGAACAGCTGCGGAGACTGCGGCAGTGCGTAGAAGCTGCCTGGATGAACACCGGCTCGGTACCAAGTAATCTCTGGCGCCTTCCGGTGTGGATTTCGTCAGCATCGGGGTTTCGATCTCAAGGAAGCCTTCTTTGGACATGAACTCACGGGTGAGCATTGCCACTTTGCTTCTCATGATCAGGTTTCTCTGGATGTCCGGGCGGCGCAGATCCAGGTAACGGTATTTCAGACGGAGCTCTTCTCTCGTCTTGGAATCCTCCTCGATCGGGAACGGCGGGGTTTCTGCCTCGGAAAGAATGCGTAAGGACTCAGCCTTTACTTCGAGCTCTCCTGTTGCCAGATTTTCATTGACAGCACCGGAGCGGGCCATAACTTCACCTTCTACGGCAATGACGAACTCGCTGCGCAGTTTTGCTGCTTTCTCAAAACCTTCCTCACTGATCGGGCCGTTCTCAAAGATAATCTGCATAATACCGCTTCTGTCACGCAGATCGACGAAAATAATTCCGCCTTTATTACGGCTCTTCTGTACCCAGCCCATCAGGGTTACTTTTTTTCCGATATCTGCTTTTGTGACTTCCGCACAGCGGCAGGTTCTCTTCAGGCCTTTCATGGATTCAGCCATTTTCTTGTTCCTCCTATTTGGAACTGCGGACACAAAGAATCTGCATCCGCAGCACATCGTTTTTTCATGCGATTACTATTATTGGATATTCCTTACATTTTGTCAACAAAAAATTCTTCGATCTCAGTGTAACCCTCGCTGGCAAGCTGCTCTTTCTGGAATTTCTTGTTCTTTTTCATCACGGCGATGTTGATGGCCGTGCCTTCACTTCTCTCTTTTGTCGCCTGCTGAATGATCTTCTGCATTCCCTCTGCCGGCATGTTTTTCTCGATCAGGTACGCTTTTTTCTTCTGTGCGCCCGGGATCTGGTAATCTCTCTCAAGCAGAAGCATAACGATACGCTCAAATCCGATGGAGAATCCGCATGCGCAGGTCTGGTTTCCGGTGAATTTTCCGATCATTTCATCGTAGCGTCCGCCGCCTCCGACAGATCCGCCGTACTCATCCATAGCGATCTCGAAGATCGGTCCGGTGTAGTAGGACATTCCGCGCACCAGAGTCGGATCGAAAAGCGATCTTGAATTCTGCGGTCTTCACGGCATTGACACTGTCGATGATGGTCTTCAGGCCGTCTGCGTACTCTTTGTCAAGGAATCCCTCGAGTTTCTCACGGCAGTACTCTACGCCTGCGGTATCCGGGGTGATCTCCTCGAACATTTTCAGGTATTTCTCTACGGACTCTTTTGCAAAGCCGGCTTCCTCGAGCTCTTTTGCAACGCCCTCAAAACCGATTTTATCCATCTTATCGAGGATAATAAATACGGTGTCATAGGACTCCTCCGGGAATCCGCTGTAGGCTGCCATTGCTTTTAAGATGCGGCGGTCATTGATACGGATCGTAAAGTTCTTGAAGTCCAGTTTTCCAAGCAGTGTGGTGGTAGCAAGGATCAGCTCAATCTCTGCAAGGTTGGTCGCTCGCCGAGATATCGATATCGCACTGCATGAACTGGCGGTATCTTCCTCTCTGCGGACGGTCTGCACGCCATACATTTCCCATCTGAAGTGCTTTGAACGGGGACGGAAGCTCGTTTGCGTTGTTGGAATAGTAACGGCAGAGCGGAACGGTCAGGTCATAACGCAGGCCGCTGTCTACGAGATCGTTTTCTTTCTCAGCGGTCTCGAGTTTCAGCTTCTCTCCTCTTTTTAAGATCTTGAAAATCAGTTTCTCATTCTCGCCGCCCTGTTTGCTGTTCAGGTTTTCGATGTGCTCCACGCATGGGGTCTCCATGGAGGTAAAGCCGAAGGTTCCGTAAGTTTCCTTGATCAGACGGATCACGTAGTCACGGATTGCCATTTCTTTCGGTAAAATATCTTTCATTCCGGTAACCGGTTTCTTTTTTAATGCCATTTTCTGTTTTCTCCTTTATGATTTCCCGGATCAATTCATCGACATCAGAAAGCTCGATCGCTTTCCGGCTGCCGCTGTGGATCACTCTCTGAAATGCCAGGAACATTTTCAGATCGAAATTTTTGACTTCTTCTGTCATAAGCTCCATCGCCTGTTCCCGCGTAAACGCACTCCGGTACGGGCGGTCGGAGGTCAGCGCGCAGTACACATCACAGATGCGTAAGATACGCGCCCCAAACGGAATCTTTTCTCCCGCCAGATTGGCCGGATACCCGGTTCCGTCATAATTTTCATGGTGATACAGAATACTCTCCAGCACAAAATCGGAGTAGCCGCGTCCCTGCAGGAGTTCATAGCCCAGTGTGGAATGGGTCCGCACAAAGCGCATCTCCTCAACGACGAGCGTATCCTGTTCTTCTACGTAATTCTCCAGTACAATCTTTCCGATATCGTGGAGAACGCCCGCTTTTGCAAGCTCATAGCAGATTTTTTTTCTCATACCCCAGTTCCCGCGCAAGATCGTAAGCTAAATTGCTCACTTCCATGCCATGGATGAGCTGCTCGGTCAGGGTATAGCGCAGCATGTGAAGCTGCTGACTGGAATTTTCTTTCATTTTGGCAGATACTTCTCCATTCCGATACGTTTTCTCTCGATCATTTCATCGATACGCTCCACGTAGTTTTTCAGATCCTTCACGTTCTCCACCCGCTCAATGCGCTCTCCGTGTTCAAACACGAATTTCGTGGACGCTCCGGCTCCCGCGGCCAGAATGGACTGTTTTTCCTCCATAATGAGGATGTTGTAGATACCTGCTTTTCCTTCGCGGGAGTAGCCGACATTCTCAAAGTTACCCGCCATATTTTTCTGGCGGTACATGTAATACGGTCCCATCTCCATGCGGTGTGCGCTGTCCATCGTCATTTTCATGATCTCGGCAGAGTTTTCAAATCGAGGATTTCCTGATATTTGTCTTTGAACAGGTTGAGTCTCGTTGCACGCTTTAACGCAAGGGAATGGACGGTCAGGGAATCCGGATTCAGCGCTTCCACTTTTTCCAACGTATGCGCACTTTTTCCTTGTCCTCGCCCGGCAGACCGACGATCAGATCCATGTTGATGTTGTCAAATCCAAGGGAACGCGCCATACGGAACTTCTCCTCGATCTCCTCCACGGTATGGTGGCGTCCGATCAGATCCAGCGTTTCCTGGTTCATGGTCTGTGGATTGATCGAAATACGGGTGACCGGGAATTTGCGGATGGCTTTTAAGACCTCCTCATTGATCGTATCCGGCCGTCCTGCCTCCACGGTGAACTCCTGCACCTGCTCCATCGGGAAGAGCTCTGTCACTTTCGTGAGCAGGCGCTCCATCTGTGCCGCATTCAGCGTGGTCGGCGTACCGCCTCCGATGTAGATCGTATCAAGGGTGTAATCCTTCATGTTCTCACTGATAAAGATCAGTTCTTTGATCAGTGCATCGAGATACGGATCTACATATGCTCCCAGCGGCTTAACACATGGGAGCCGAAGGAACAGTACAGGCAGATGCTCGGACAGAACGGGATGCCGATGTACAGGCTGTAGCCGTGCTCGTAGTCGATCGTCTTTAAAATATCCTTTTCCCGGTTGGCAATCGTGATTGCAAGTGCCGTCTTTTCCGGGCTGGTGTAGTAGGTCTCGCGCATGTATTTCGCAATCTCTACATTTGTTTTGCCCTCTTCCAGCATCTTCATCGGAATTTTCGTCGGACGGATGCCGGTGAGATCGCCCCACGGAAGTTCTTTTCCGCTCACTTTCGAGAGCGTGCGATAGACCATCCGTTTCAGGACATTTTTCGTTTCGTGGCGGTCTTTTTCATATTCCACCGCCTCACACGCGGCAGAAAGCTCTTCGTGCTTCTCATTTTCTATGGAAAAGCAGATCTGGTCTGCCGCGTACAGGATCTTATCATAATATGCAAATTCCCCGTCCGGCGCTCCATCCTCTTCGTACCACGAGGTGATCTCGCAGCCGGGATAGAATGCCTTGATCAGGGAATACACATCGTATTCAAAATCTTTTCTGTTAAAACAAAGGCTGATATTAAGCAAGGGGATTGTACCTCTTTTCATGTTCAATCGTAGTTTCATCGTTGTGGCCCGGATACACGGTCACATCCCCGGGAAGCTCTTTTAACAGGCGCTTGACCGACGCGGTCAGCTCTCTGCCGGAGGATGTCGGGAAGTCGTATCTTCCGTAGGCTCGCAGAACAGCGTATCACCGGAAAAAAGTGTTTTCGCTGCCGGAATATAGTAGCAGACACCGCCTGCCGTGTGCCCGGTGTTGCAAGAACGTGGATTTCAAAATCTGCGAGATGCAGCACATCGCCCTCTTTTACGGTTTTGTCCGCCTGCATCGTGTACGGTTTGCTCCAGAGCCCGGAAAGATTTTCCTTTGGATCCCCCAGCAGGTGCTGCTCTTTTTCATGGACATAGACCGGGATATGGTACTTTTTCCGCAACGCATCCGCTGCCAGCATATGGTCGAAATGGCCATGGGTCAGCAGAATGGCCTCCGGGTCGCCGTCGATCTCGTCGATCTGGCGTTCAATCTCCAGCGGCGAATCGCCCGGGTCCACGATCAGCACCTTCTGGCTGTCCGGATTTTCCACAACGTAGCAGTTTGTCGAGAGCATTCCAAGTGCCCGGTAATTTACCTTTATCATACGCTTTTCTCCTTTTTATCCTCTCGATCTCTGAATATCGATCACGCTCTCCACCTGGCGCACCTTCTCGATGATGCTGTTCAGCTCTTCGTTGTTGTGCACGTCGAACGTCACATCGATGGAAGCCGTTCCCTGCTTGCTCGTTCTCACGTTCATCGCCGCAAGGTCGATCTTCCGCTCGGTAAAGATCTTGGAGATATCCACCAGAAGACCGGTACGGTTGTTTGCGTAAACGCTGATCTCCACGGTATAGAGAGAGCCGCCGTTGTCCTCTGCCTGCCATTCAGCATCAATGAGGCGCACCCGCTCAGATTCCGGCAGATTCAGGACATTGACACAGTCGGTGCGGTGAATGGTCACGCCGCGTCCTCTTGTGACAAAGCCCACGATCTCATCGCCCGGGATCGGATTGCAGCATTTTTGAGAAGCGAACTGCCACATCGTGGATACCGCGCACGACGATGCCGCCCTTGCTCTTTCCAACCGGCAGAACCTTCTCTCCGGATGCCGCTTCGAGCACCTGCTCGTCGGTGATCTCTTTTTTTATGCTGCTTTTCGTACGTCTCAATCAGCTTGTTGAGGACCTGGCCCTCTTTTAAGCCGCCGTGGCCGATGGCCGCAAGAACGGAATCCCAGTCGCGGAAGCCGTACTTTCTCATGACAGCCTCTTCGTACATCGGTTTCGTATAGATTCCAAGGTTTTTGCCCTTCAGCTTTGCATAGCTGGTGAGCATTTCCTTGCCTTTGACGATGTTGTCCGTCTTGTTCTGCTGGCGGAACCACTGGTTGATGCGGCTCTTTGCCTGGGAACTCTTCGCAATTTTCAGCCAGTCGCGGCTCGGTCCCTTGGAGTTCTGCGAGGTGATGATCTCGACGCGGTCTCCGTTGTGAAGTTCCGTCTCGATCGGCACGAGTTTTCCGTTGACCCTCGCTCCGACCATCTTGTTGCCGACCGCACTGTGGACGGAGTAAGCAAAGTCGATGGCACAGGAGCCGACCGGAAGCGCTTTGACATCGCCCGCCGGGCTGAAACAGTAAACATTGTCGGCAAACAGGTCGAGATCGCTCTTTAAGAGGTTCATGAACTCATGGTTGTCTGCCATGTCCTGCTGCCACTCCAGAATCTGGCGCAGCCAGGTCAGTTTTTCCTCTTCCTGCTCCGGTCCCGGTTTCTTGCCGTCGGAGGCCTCTTTGTATTTCCAGTGTGCAGCGATACCGTATTCTGCAATCCGGTGCATCTCATAAGTACGGATCTGAATCTCAAACGGCTGTCCGTTCGGTCCGATCAGGGTTGTATGCAGGGACTGGTAACGGTTTGGCTTCGGCATCGCAATGTAATCTTTGAAACGGCCCGGGATCGGCGTGTACATTTCATGGATGACACCGAGCGCTGCATAGCAGTCTTTGACGGATTCCACGATGATGCGGACCGCAAAGAGGTCATAGATCTGATCCAGCGTCTTGTGCTGGTTGACCATCTTTTTTGTAGATGCTGAAAAAGTGCTTGATTCGTCCGTTGACATCTGCCTCAATGCCGGCCTGGTGGATATGACGGGTCACCTCTTTTACGATCGCATCGACAAACTCCTGCCGCTGCTCCCGCTTCATGCTGACCTTCTGCACCAGTTCATAGTACGCATCCGGCTCCAGATATTTCAGAGAAAGGTCATCGAGTTCGACCTTGATCTTGGAAATACCGAGGCGCTGTGCGATCGGGGCATAAATATCCATCGTCTCACGCGCTTTTTTCTTCTGCGTCTCCGGCGACCAGTACTGTGCAGTCCGCATGTTGTGCAGACGGTCCGCCAGTTTTACCAGAATAACACGGATATCCTTTGCCATCGCAAGGAACATCTTTCTCAGGTTTTCTGCCTGCTCCTCGACCTTATCCGCAGAATATTTCAGCTGTGCCAGCTTCGTGACACCGCTTACAATCAGGGACACCTCCGGGCCGAACTCCTCGGTCAGCTCTTCTTCGGTCATGACGGTATCTTCGACAACGTCGTGCAGAAGGCCTGCCGCGATCGACTCCTTGTCGAGCTCCAGATCTGCCAGGATAATTGCCACACAGAGCGGATGGATGATGTACGGTTCCCCGCTCTTTCTTTTCTGGTCCTTATGTGCATCCGCTGCCACGCGGTATGCTTTTTCGATCAGGGAAATATCGTCCGATGGATGATATTTTTTCACAGAAGCGATCAATTCCCCGTATAATTCCTCCGGACTTGTAAAATCGTCCGTCTTGCGGATTCTGGCTTCTGCCGCCGCCACATCCTTCTTTAATTCTTCTTCACTGATTCTTTTCTCTTCTTCCATATGTATCCTCCGCTCTCATGATTAACCCCTGCGTTTCGTTGGATACGTTATTTGCCATCGTAACGGATGACAGATTTTACATCATATTTTGCCAGTTTTTTCGCGTCCTTTTTAAGCCGGCAAGCTCCATCAGGAACACGATTCTGGTTACTTCGCCGCCGAGGCGCTCGATCATTTTTGCACAAGCCTCCACGGTACCGCCGGTTGCAATCAGGTCGTCGATGATGACTACCTTCTGGCCCGGTTTGATGGAGTCTTTGTGCATCTCGATCGTTGCGCTGCCGTACTCCAGGTCATAGCTCTCCTCGACGGTCTCCAGAGGAAGTTTTCCTTTTTTACGGATCGGCACGAACGGTTTGTGCAGATTGTAAGCAATCGGCATACCGAAAATGAAGCCGCGGGACTCGGTTCCGCAGATTACATCACAGTCTACTTCTTCTACAAAATGCTGCATCTCATCTATGGCAAGCTGCAGTCCGTCTGCGTCCTGCAGGATACTCGTTACATCTCTGAAAATAATACCCGGTTCCGGGAAATCCGGAATACTTCTTACGTAATCCTCTACTTTTTTCATAAAATATTCCTCCGTTTCGTCAAGGTTTGACAATTCACCTTACAGTATAGCATCAATATTCTTCTGCGTCAATTTTGTTTCCGATAGAAAACAGGGCAGAAAAATCAGGTATTTGCGGCTTTTCTGCATCTTTAAAAATAACTCTGGATATTGATCTGTAATTTGTCGCGTCCGTTCCACGTATCGATCGACGGATAGTACGCTACCGAGAGGGTTGGATGTGCATCCACGTATGCGGCGAACGCTTCTCCCTCGCCGAAATAGACACCATCCATCTGGTATCCGCCCGCATCGGCAAGCTGTACTTTCACCACGTTTCTATTCTTTCCAAAAATGCGGTAATTTAATACAGTCAGTCCTTTCTGTGCGAACAGCGGTTTCGTGTTGCCTTTTCCGAACGGCTCCAAGAGACTTAACTGGCGGATCAGATTTTTGGTGATGTAGGTGATCGGCATCGGCACATCGATCACAACTTTTTCGACGAAATCCTCTTCCGTCAGCATGGAATTATCGTTCAGTGCCCGGCGGAACGGTTCGATCATCTCCTCTCCTGCGAGGGAAAGGCCCGCAGCCATCGGGTGGCCGCCGAATTTCGTCATCAGTTCTTTGCATTTGCAGAGCTCCTCATACATCGAATACGCTTCGATCGAGCGGCCGGAGCCCTTGACGCCCTCCTCACTTCTGGTGAGTACGAAGGATGGTTTGTGGAAGTGCTCCCGCAGGCGACCTGCGATGATTCCGGCAAGGCTCTCGTGGCAGTCCGGCAGATAGACGACGAGGACTTTGTCGTTCTGCAGCGGGGAGGTTTCCACGAGCTCGATTGCTTTCGCCTCACCCTGGCGCGTCAGCTCTTTGCGGCTTTCATTCAGGTCTTTCAAGTCCCCGGCAAGCTTTGCGGCCTCCTCACGTGTCTTTGCGCAGAGCAGTTTTAACGAATGCTCCGCCGTGTCAAGCCGTCCCGATGCGTTGATGCACGGGCCGAGAACGAAGCCGATGTGATACGGTGTCACGTTTTCCGCCTCGATGCCCTGCACACGGATCAGCTCCTGCAGGCCGAGGTTCTGCGTTTTATGGAGCGCCCGAAGGCCGGCTTTTACAAAAATCCGGTTTTCTCCCTGCAGATCCATCACATCACCGATCGTCGCAATGGCGACAAATTCCAGAAAGCGGAAGCTGTGCTCCTTTGGAATACCTGCTTTTGCCTCCATCGTCTGGATCAGTTTCCATGCGACGGCCGCACCGCAGAGGCCCGGAAACGGATAGGAACAGTCTTTCTGTTTCGGATTGACAACCGCGTCCGCTGGCGGCAGGATGTAGCGGCGTTCTCCGTTTTCATCCTCCTCAAACGGAACCTCGTGGTGGTCCGTCACAACAACCGTCATGCCAAGTTCTTTTGCCAGACGGATCTGACTGCCCGCCGCGATGCCGTTGTCACAGGTGACGATCGTGTCCCGCCCCTCATCCGCGGCAAACTGCACAAGATGCTCATTTAAGCCGTATCCGTCTGCAATCCGGTCCGGGATACGCACATCCGCATCGGCACCGAGATCTTTTAATCCGGTCAGCAGAATATACGTTGCCGTAACACCGTCGATGTCGTAGTCCCCGATGATGCGGATCGGCTTTTTCTCCCGAATTTTTTCAGCGATCAGATCTGCCGCGCGCTCCATATCCTTCATCAGCAGCGGATCGTGGAGCTGCTCCAGATCACCGAAGAGATACTCTTCGATCTCTTTCTCCCCGGTCACATCCCGGTTCCGGATCAGGCGGGCGATGACGGGATCGATGCCGAACCGGTCCGCAATTGCCTGGAAATCGGCGCGTTTTGCCGAAACTACCCAGCGTTCTTTCTTCATATGTTCTCCTCTTTCCTGTTAGCAGGAAACGCCGGACTTTTCCGG
>ENA-OQJI01000308-OQJI01000308.1-human-gut-metagenome-genome-assembly--contig:-NODE-308-length-11287-cov-0.740591_pt1 | contig 11287 bp, 19 predicted proteins | sample MGYA00242602_ERZ504768 | MGnify/ENA primary metagenome ERZ504768 (study PRJEB26092, sample SAMD00036368) | human gut metagenome | host: Homo sapiens | study: EMG produced TPA metagenomics assembly of...
GAGCGGAATATCCGCCCCCTTTGCACGGAAGGCTTCTATTTTTTCATACGACAAAAGCTCACCTGGCGGTGCCAGTGCCCGGCGTGTGCATCGCCCTCGATGCCCCAGTCTTCCACCAGCTTCGCCGTTTCCACCTCGTGCTTTGCCGTTCCCCGTTTTTCACTGATACAGATTCCTATGATTTTTCCCATTTCTTTTGTTTCCTCTTCTTTTCGAACCGCCGTCATTTCATCCGCCGATACCGGACATCAGGTGGTGCTCTGTCATATCCTTCGGCCGCTCAAAGCAGTGTTCCATCGGCTTTTTTAAGATTGCCTGTGCCATCACATCCCGCAGATCCGCCGCCGTTCCGTTCTGCAGAACTCCCGCAGATCCACGCCGTTCTCATAGCAGAGACAGAGCTTTAAAAAGCCGCGGCTTGTCAGCCGTACGCGGTTGCAGCTTCCGCAGAACTTTCCGTGGATCGCGCTGATAAAGCCGACGGGCATCGACAGCTTTTCGTACCGCACATAAGCCGCAGGACCGTTTCCTTCTTTTTCCTGGTCCGGCGTACATGCCCCATACCACTGTTCCAGCTCTGTTTTCAGCGCCTCATTCGACGGACCCACGTACGATTTTCCGGCGCCCACCGGCATCACCTCGATGAACCGCACCGGGACTTTTTCCTGCTCTGCAAATTCAATCAGTTCCTGCGCATGCAGTTCTTTTCGATGCACCGCATTCAGCTTCACTAAAAGACCCGCCTCTTTGGCCGCGCAGATGCCCTGCTTTACCTGCTCCAGAGCATCGCGTCCGGTAAGCGCCGCAAACTCTGCCGCATCCACGGTATCCAGGCTCACATTCACACTGTCACAGCCGGCCGCCTTCAGATCCCTCGCACACGATGCCAGGCGCACGCCATTCGTCGTGATCCCAACGGATGCGGTGCCCGGCACTGCTTTTATTTTCTGCACCAGCTCCACGCACTCTTTTCTTACCCAGCGGTTCCCCTCCGGTAATCCGGTAATGCGTGATGCCAAGCCCAGCCGCGGCGTGCACAATCTTCAGCATCTCTTCGACGGTAAGCGGTGGATTCTGTTCCGCCTGCTCCAGTGCACAGCCCGCCGCACTCTCCGGCATACAGTACCGGCATCTCAAATTGCACGCGTCCGTGATGGAAATCCGCAGGTAATCTATCGTTCTGCCATACTGATCCTTCATCGTTTATCTGCCTTTTCCAAAACCGCAGTTCGGGAAGGTGCAGACCTTGCAGTTCAGGCAGAGACCGCCCTCGCCAAGACCGGCCAGCTCCTCCGCTGTCACCTCATCATCTGCAATGAGGCGCGGCAGGACAAGATCGAAAATCGTCCGTTTCGAATACATGACGCATCCCGGCAGGCCGACGATCGGTGTTCCGTTTTCGGCATACGCCAGAAGGAACATGGCTCCCGGCAGCACCGGCGCGCCGTAAGAAACGATGCGTGCTCCGGTATTTTTGATCGCCAGCGGCGTCTTGTCGTCCGGATCCACACTCATTCCTCCGGTGCAGAAGACAAGATCGGCACCCGCTTCCATCGCGCGTCGGCATCCGTCTGTGATCTTCGATGCATCATCATCGTAAACCTCATGAAAGATCATCTCCGCGCCGAATTCTGCCAGCTTTTCCTGGATAACCGGTGTGAAGGTGTCCTCGATCCGATGGTAATACACTTCATTTCCCGTTGTCAGAACCGCAAATTTTTTCTTGTGGAACGGCTTTAAGGTCAGGATCGGCCCGTCGGAACAGACTGCCTGTGCCGTCTCCATCTTCTCTTTTTTGATGACGAGCGGAATAATTCTCGTCCCCGCCAGTTTGTCGCCTTTTTTCACGTATGTATCACCGTGGCGCGTCGCAATCATCATCTCGCCGAGGCTGTTTACTTTTTTCAGCTTCTCGCGGTCCACTTTCAAAAGACCGTCGCAGTCCGCGATCAGTTCAATTTTTCCTTCTTTGACATCGGACGGATGCATGTGATCGTTTTTACACATATCGTAAAGAATCTGTGCCGCCTCATTTTCATGCAGCATTGTATCGTCCTTTTCCCAGATGTAAATGTTGTCCTTTCCGACACTTAACAGCACCGGGATATCTTCTTCTGTAATGATGTGGCCTTTGCGGAATACCGCATCTTTTGTCACACCTTTGATAATCTGTGTAATATCGTGGCAGAGCACCTGGCCTACCGCGTCTTCTGTTTTCATCAGTTTCATCTGAAACGCCTCACTTTTTCTATTTGAATCTATTCCAGTTCCCCGCAGATCACTTCCAGCACGCTTCCGGCGATGCACCGCGCCTTATCGGAAATCGTGAAGCAGTTCTGCAGTTCTTCTTGCCGCGGATCGATGTCCGCAATCTTAAATCCCTTCGTCACCGGATAGCCGTCGCGGATCAGCCCGCGCAGCAGACCGGAGAGAGATGCTTCCACAGGTACCGTCCCGTTTTCTGTCTCAATCTCTGCAATCACAGCCCTGGCTTCCACAATGTCTCCGATCGAAGCCACATTCCGCAGAATACCTTCCGCCTGTGCATGCATCACACGCTCTTTTCCGTACCCGCCGATGATGCCCGGAATGCCAGTGTCGGAACCGCGCTTCGCTTCGGATCACGCGTCCAAGATTATGACCGCGCTTCGTCTCAATTACAACATCCACATCTTCTCCTGCCGTAAAGCCCGGTCCGAGGCAATCACAAGCGGCGCCATCTCTTTTGTCGTCCCGAGATTTTCTTCGCCAGAATCGCATCGACCACGACCGGCCGGGCGAAGTGCTGCAATGCTTAGTCCCGCCGGATCCACGAGCACCGGAACACCATCTTTCTTCCAGATCCGTTCCATTTCCTGTTCCAGAAGTTCTTTCCGGTTCTTTTTCTCTGCGAGATCCACGTCCATGCGCACGGCTTCCACGTCCTCTACCCTGGCACTGCCGGCATATACCGCTTCGCTCAAAGCCACCTGCCGCCGGATCGCCGCCGGGTGCTCTGCTTCCAGAACCAGCAGACGAAAGCCCGCTTTTTTCAGACGATGGATCGTACCGGTTGCAAGATCTCCTGCTCCCCGTACCACGATCAGATCTTTCTTTTTCATCTTCGCTGTCTTCCTTCTTTCGTTTCAGCAGCAGCCGTTTTCTTCCGTCTTTCGCGGCCTGCTTCGTTATTCTTGTTCGAGAATAACGCTTTTTCCATTAATAAAAATACAGGAAAGGACCCGTTTTGTCAACGTGTCCCCGTAAAAAATGTTATTTTTCTTCTGTTCCAAACCACTTCTGAAACGACGCATCGGCGCCTGCGCGGACTTCTTGTTCAAACTTCCGGTACCGCTTCAGGAATTCTTTTCCCTCCGGGGTCAGTACCGTCTGGCCGCCGTTGCTGCCGCCCCGGTTGCCCTGTACCAGCGGGATGCCGAGATCCTCCTCGGCGCGCTTTAAGATTTTCCATCCCTTCGAGTACGCCATCTGCATGCATTTGCAGCCCTTCGAAAGGGAGCCGGTTGCTTCCACATGCTCCATCAGCTCCGCCACGACCGGACGAGGCATGATCCGTCCGGCTGACGCGCAGCCGCATGTCGTACCGCAGCTTCTGTCGTAATGTTTCTTCTTTTTCTTCCATTTCCACCTCACACCTCTACAACAGCACACGGTACTCCGCCTCATAGGCAAGTCCCGCCGTCTGAAGTGCCGCAAGGATTTTCTTTTTCCCTCTTCCGGCGCTGCTTTCCAGGAAAGGCCGCCAGCCCGCCGTAATTTCCCGCGGAACGGGGATCATCCTTCCCGGCAGGCCGTGCGCTCTCGCATACTGCTCCATCTGCATCGCCTGCGTTGTCCCCGCAAACGTCAGAATCCAGGTTTCTTTTCGCTGTCTCATATCGTTTCTTCCTTTTTCCAGCTTCTTTTGTATCCCGGATGCCGGCTGCCGCCTCTCTCACTGCTGCATTTCTTCTTCGGCAAACTCCCGCAGAGCCTGCGCGGCAATCCGGACTTCTTCTTCCGTCAGTACATGGGAAAAGCTGAACCTCACGGCTCCCTGCTCCCGTGTCCCGAGTGCTTCGTGCATCAGCGGCGCGCAGTGTGCCCCGCTTCGGACTGCAATACCATAGTTCTCATACAGCCAGTCGCTGACATATCCCGAATCACAGGAGCCGATGTTTAATGCCGCCGTTGGTACCCGCTGCTGCAGATCGTCTGTTCCATATAAAGTAAGTCCCGGGATTCCCTGAATTTTCTCCAGAAAGAGGTGCATCAGCTCCCTCTCTCTTTTGTAAATTCATTTCAATCCCCGTCTTCTCCAGATATTCCAGCGCTCCCAGAAGTCCCGCAATTCCGCGGACATTTAAAGTTCCAGCTTCCAGGTGCTCCGGCATCGCCGCAGGCTGTTCTTTTTCATAGCTTCGGATTCCGCTTCCGCCCATTTTGAGCGGCCGGATCGAAAGTTCGGGACGGACGTAGATTCCGCCGGTTCCCTGCGGCCCTAATAGTCCCTTGTGGCCGGAAAAGCAGAGCACGTCGATCCCGCTTTTCTGTACATTGATCGGCAGAATCCCCGCTGTCTGCGCCGCATCGACGATCAGAAGCAGGGAATGGTGTTCCGCAATTTCGCACACCCGCGCAAGATCCGTGATATTTCCGGTCAGGTTGGAGGCATGCGTAACGACAAACGCTTTCGTGTTTTTCCGCACTGCCGCTTCCATCTGATCGTAATCGATCCTTCCAGATACATCCGCCGGAATCACGGAAAGCTCCAGTCCCTGTTTTTCCAGTGCATACAGCGGGCGCAGAACGGAATTATGCTCGCAGACTGTCGTGATCACATGATCCCCCGGCCCGAAGAGTCCGAAAATTGCCGTGTTCAGTGCCTCCGTATCGTTGCACGTAAACGCAATCCGCTCCGGACTCTCCGCGTGAAACAACTCTGCCAGCCGCATTCTCGTCTCAAAGACGATGCGGCCCGCATCCAGTGTCGCATCGTGTGCACCGCGGCCTGCATTTCCACAGCCGCGCAGTGCCTGGATCATACGCTCCTCTGCTTCTTTTGGATGCCACAGCGACGTTGCCGCCGAATCGAGGTAAATCATGGCTTAATCACGCGGTCTGCGCTGCTCATGCGCTCCACGATGTCATACATGTTGGTCACACTGCCGACCTGCAGCTTTTCAGTGATGCCGTAGAAGTTCAGGCATGTTCCACAGGTCAGAATTTCAACGCCGCGCGCTGCCAGATCTTTCAGATCCTCCAGGGACTCGGAACCCTCGCAGGTCAGCTTTGCACCGCCGTTGTAGCACAGAATCGTATCCGGCAGCTCATCCTGCTGGGTCAGTGCATAAAGGAAGCTCTTCATCAGAATTTTACCCAGCTCCTCGGCTCCTTCGCCATATGGTCTGCAGAAAGAACGACGAGTTTTGTTTTCTTTGCCGCCGGTACGAGGCATACGGTTTTCTCTTCTGTTTCAGCCGGCTCTGTTTCCGATACGGTGAACTCCACATGATACTCTTTTTCTTTCTTCTCTTTTACCAGAAAGCCATATCCTTTCTGCTGCGCCATTTTTTCCAGGTTCTGCACGGCGATTTCATTATCCACCAGAACCTCCACTTTTCCGCTTCCCGCAAGTTCTGCAATCGCATTTTTTGCCTTTACCAGCGGTACCGGGCACACATCACCCATTGCGTTTACTGTCTTTTTCTCCATCTCTGCCATTTTTCATTCTCCCTGCCTTACCATTTCCTGCTCTGTGTCACATAAATTTCGGTTCCTGCCGGCTCTGTGATTTTTCCAACGATTGCTGCCGGAATCCCCTGCTCCAGCAGTTTTCTCTGCATTTTTTCTGCATCCACGGCATCCACGGCCATCAGAAGCCCTCCCGATGTCTGCGGGTCAAACAGCACCTCCTGCATGCCGAACGGTATATCCTTAAAGGTCACATGCTGCTCCAGATGATTCCGGTTCCGCTGGCCTGCCGCAGTGATCAGAAACTCCTCCGCCGCTTCCACAGCCCCCGGGAACACCGGAATCTGATCCGCCCAGATATGGCAGGACACGCCCGACTCCATCATCTCATGCAGATGTCCTAGGAAACTAAAGCCCGTTACATCGGTACAGGCATGAATGTTATACTTCCGTGCCGTCTCCGAGGCGTACTTATTCAGCGTCATCATCGATTCCACTGCCTTTTGAAATCCCCCCGGGTTTTCCTCCCCGACGCGGTGCGCCGCACAGAGAATGCCGGTTCCGAGCGGTTTCGTCAGAATGAGCAGATCACCCACGCGGCCAGTATTGTTCTGCCAGATCCGGTCCGGATGCACGGTTCCCGTGACAGAAAGGCCGTATTTTACACTGTCATCCGCAATCGAATGACCGCCGGAGAGCGATCCGCCCGCCCTCCTGCACCTTTTCCGCGCCGCCGCGCATGATTTCTCCGAGGACATTCAGATCCATCTGTTCCGGAAAGCAGACGATATTCAGGCTGTCCGCACCTCTCCGCCCATCGCATAGATGTCGCTTAAGGCATTCGCCGCCGCAATTTTTCCAAACGTGTACGGATCCTCCACCACCGGCGGAAAGAAATCCAGCGTCTGGACCATCGCAAGGTCGTCCGTCAGCCGGTAGACGGATGCATCGTCTTTGCTGTCATAGCCCACCAGCAGATTCGGATCCTTTTCCCCTTTCGGCAGCTTCTCCAGAATATGTTCGAGCACGCCTGCCCCGAGCTTTGCCGTACAGCCGCCGCTCTTACAGAAAATAATTTTTTCTTCTTCCATCGTTACCTGTTCCCTCTTTTTTCAGCTTCTTCCGCACTCTCCGTCCGTTCCGCGCAGAAGTCCCAACGCATGCGGCAGGGTATCAAGTACAAATCCAAGACTACTCTTCCACCGCCTTCGGGGCTTCCCGGCAGATTGATAATCAGCGTCCGATGACGGATTGCACTCACTGCCCGGCTCAGCATCGCCCGTTTTGTGATCGCCATGCTGCCCGCGCGGATCGCCTCCGCGATGCCAGGTGCCACACGGCCGGATACCGCCAGAGTTGCCTCCGGTGTCACATCCCGCATGGAAAATCCCGTGCCGCCTGTCGTGAGGACAAGATCGCACTGCTCCAGATCGGCAAGCCGGATCAGTTCCTCCTCGATCATCGCCCGCTCATCCGGCAGAAGACGCATCGAAACGACCTCATACTGCTCCGCCGGAAGCAGCTCTTTGATCCTTGGGCCGCTCTTATCCTCGCGCTCGCCCTGATATCCTTTGTCACTTAACGTTACAATTCCCACCCGGAAAACCGGGAAATCTTTCTTTTCTGTTCATGCTTTATTTTTTCCTCTTTCTGATAGATATAATGACCGCTCTTTCCGCCGTCCTTTTCCAGAATGTGGATATCACGAATCACCATGCCGCGGTCCATCGCCTTGCACATATCGTAGATCGTGAGCAGCGCTGTGGAAACGCCAGTCAGCGCCTCCATCTCCACGCCGGTCTTTCCGACACATGATGTGGTGCACACGGCCGTAATAGAATTTGTATTCTCGTCCGTGGTAAATGTCACTTCGCAGTTCGTCAGCGGCACAATGTGGCACAGCGGAATCAACTCCGCATTCTTCTTCGCCCCCATGATGCCTGCCAGCCGTGCAACGCCGAGCACATCGCCTTTTTTCGCCGTATGGTCCCGCACGGCTGCAAATACCTCCGGGCTTACCTGTATGGTTCCCGTCGCCGATGCTGCCCGGTACGTGTCAGGCTTCTCATGGACATCGACCATGACGGCGCTGCCGTCTTTCTTAAAATGGGTAAATTCCGCCATCTGTCTCCTCCGTTCTATTTCCGTTTTATTCTCCGGGTTCCCACTCTTCTTCCGCTTCACGCACGGGAAGCTCTGCTCTCCCATACCAGGGATTCGTGTTCTCACCGCTTTGTCTTCTGTTTCCTGTCGCGCACGTAACCAGAACATGCTCGATCCCCCCTGCCTGCGCAGCAGCTCCACAAGTTTCTCTGCGGGCCGCCCGGTGTTCTTTTTCCTCATACTGGTGCAGTACCGCATAAAACGTTCTGCCTTTCAAATCCTTCTGCTGTCCCTGTTCCGATGCGATCAGCCGTGCCAGATCTTCTTCCGTGATATGGTGTTCCATCGTACAGCCAAGCAGTTCCGCCGCCCGTTCTGCCCGAAAGCAGCCCTTGCCAAGCGGCTGTCCCAGTGCCGAAAGACCTGTCACACCAATCACAAGATCTGAAGAGGAAAGCAGCGCCGGTTCATGTTCCGCCGGTGCCTTGCACGGCAGGTGCCTCGCGCCGTCCGCCTCGATCAGCGTCAGATCGGCCTTTTTGCGTGCCTCTTCAAATAGTTCCGTTTCCGGCATGGAAAGCTTTTCCGGATCCCGGCAGGCACTCCCGATAATCGCTGCGCGGCCTGTGCGAAATTTTCTTTCGACCGCTTCCAGACTCTGGTCATGCCATTCCTTCGGCGGACGGTAAATGTGCGTCGAAGTTGTCACCAGTACCTTCTGATCGTTTTTTACGCAAAAGCCTGCCATCTCGTACAGTAGCGTCGTTTTTCCGCCGCCGCCGATGATAGAACTACATGGTTCTTTTCCTTTAAAATGGGAACGCCGTTCCCATTCCTACCGGCTCCAGCTTCTGTTTTTCTGTTTTCTGCCAGATTCAAAGCATCTCCTCTGCCCCCCTTCCTGCCGTCTTTCTTTCTCACTCTACCATACTCATTTTGGGCTGTCAAATTTTACTCGCGCCGTAAAAACTTGAAAAAAGAACTGCCCCGATCGGGCATCCCCATCAGAGCAGTTCTTCTATTCTTACTGAACGTGTACGGTAAGCACCGCTGCATTTGATCTGTTTCCATCGCTGTCCGTCACATGATACGTCAGCGTGTAATCTCCCGGCACTGCAGTATCCACATCGCCGTCGATCTCAATTTGGTTAAAGAGTGACTCCTGGCTGTCTGCATCATCGGTCATCTCTTTGATATAGCTGGTTTTGTCCAGATTGTTTCCGGCTTCCACTGTTACTTCATACGTATTCAGGTACAGTTTTGGGCTTTCCGCCGGCAGTGCTTCGATTTCCATCTGCGCATCTGTCTCATTTTTTGTGCCCTCTGTGTCATTCTTCTGCGGCTCCTCTGCTGCCGGTGCAGACTCATCTGCCGCCCCACTGTTATCCGTTTCCTGCGTAGCCTCATTTTCCGCCGGGGTATCTTCCGCTGCAGCTTTATAATTCACGCGGCGTGTTGCTTTTGATACATTATTGTGACTGTCCTTTGCCGCATAGACAACCGATGCACTGGTATGGTCATCGTTCGGGAAAATGTTTTCAATCACCAGCGAATCTGTCACATCTCCGTCTTTCTCATCCGTTGCAGTAACACCTTCCAGCAAAGGCGCTGTATCACTGCCTTCCGCATACGTTACATCCCCATCAGCTGGAAGCTCGATTTCCGGGCCTTTTCGGTCGTCCGTCACTACGACAGCTGCTGTACCGGCTCCTAGCGCCACGCACAGGACAATCAAACCTGCAACAATCCCTTTTTTCATGGCAGTTAATCGTCCTCCTCCTGGCCGTAATCTCCATATTTGTACTGACCGTATTTTCCGTATTTCCCATACGCCTGTTTCTGCATATCCACCTTGTTCAGGACAACGCCAAGCAGCGGGCAGTTACTTCTCTCGAGCTGGCTCTTTACTTCCTGTGCAAAACGATAGCTGATCACACCGGACTCAATGACCATGATTGAACCATCACAGATTTCTGCAACGATTGCACTGTCGATAACGCTTCCAAGCGGAGGAGTATCCACAATCACATAATCGTAAACTTTACGAAGTGCATTTAAAAGACTTCGGAAGTTCTTTCCCCCCAGAAGCTCTGCCGGATTCGGCGGAAACGGGCCGGAATAAATCATGTAAAAGTTCTTTACATTGGTAGAACAGATGACATCCTCCAGAGTTGCCTGACCGGACAGGAAGTGTGCCAGTCCGCGAACAGATTTCTGTGTTTTCGTTCTTCCAAGAAGAACCGATTTCCGAAGATCGGCATCGATCAAAATCACTCTTTTTCCGCTCTCTGCAAGAGAAATGCCGAGCTGCATAGAAACACTGCTCTTTCCCTCATTTGGTGTACAGCTTGTAACCGCGATTACTTTCTTATCTTCTCCGCAGAACTGAAGGTTGGTCCGAAGAGATTTGTAGGCTTCCACAATCTGATAGCCTGATTTTTCCTGTTTTACTACTACCTGATTCACGTTCCGTATCCTCCCTTATTTCTTTCTTCCACGGCCGTTTTTGTTTTTCTTCTTGCTCTTTTTCTGTCCTTCTGCAAGAGGAATTATGCCGAGTGTACTGACACCCAGATAACGTTCTACATCTTCGGAGGTCTGGATGGTGTCATTTGTCAGATAAACAATAATGATGATGACAATCGCGATAAATGCACCTGCTATTGCACCGATCAGCCCGTTTTTCTTAATACTTGGGCTTACCGGCTCATCTGGAATATTCGCCTCATCTACCACATTTACAGCTTCTGTGTTCATAACGTTCTGAATATGATCTGATGCTGCTACACGGATTGCATCCGCCATCTGGCTTGCTACATACGGATCTTCGTCTTTTACTGTAATCGAAGGATACGCGTATCGTTCTGTGTAGTAACAGTAATTTTGTTCAAAAACTCCTCATAGGTAAGATCCAGATTTAACTGTGCAATAACGGTTTCAACAACCTGACGGCTCTGAATCAGCTCCGCATAGTCTTTGGTTAAAAGAGAACTTGCCTGCAGATCTCCACTTGTTACAGTACTGCTGCTGTCCTGTTTTGACAGTACATACATTTTTGTCGTCGATTCATACTGCGGCTTCATAAATACTTTGCTGACCAGTACCATCAGAAGGCCAAGTGCCAATGCAGCTAAAATCACATAGCCAATTTTGCTCCAGAGCACACGAAGCAGTTCCAGTAAATCGATTTCAATTTCATCCTGATTCTGTTGATTCGTTTCCATCTTCTTCTCCTGACTTTTTTTAGATTTCTCCGGCATCCCTTAAGATTTCCATCGGATTATCGTGGAAAATCCTTTCGGCATATGCCTCTCCCATTTTTTTTGAAACATAGGCAGCGCCTGCTCCTATGTTGGGAATACGTGTTTTTGTGTTGTGGGAATCGCTGCCGACAAAACCGAGCAGATCTTCCTTCATCAGTTTTCTGCAGTAGCGTTTTGCCCCCCACGTATACCTTTCCAAGTATACTTTCCACATTCACCTGCAGTCTTGCGCCATATCCACCAGATCG
>ENA-OQJI01000311-OQJI01000311.1-human-gut-metagenome-genome-assembly--contig:-NODE-311-length-11223-cov-1.027668_pt1 | contig 11223 bp, 12 predicted proteins | sample MGYA00242602_ERZ504768 | MGnify/ENA primary metagenome ERZ504768 (study PRJEB26092, sample SAMD00036368) | human gut metagenome | host: Homo sapiens | study: EMG produced TPA metagenomics assembly of...
GGCGCGGAGGGGCGCGTGCGCACGCTGGGTGTGTGCAATTTCCTGCCCGAGCATCTCGACCGCTTGCATGAGGAGACCGGCGAATATCCTGCCGTCAACCAGATTGAGCTGCATCCGACCTGGCAGCAGCGCGAGGTCGTGGACTATTGCAAGGCGCACGGCATTGCCGTGGAAGCATATTCGCCGATGGCTCGCGGTGCTGATTTGAACGCCGGAAACGGTGCGATTGAGCGCATCGCAGCGGAGCATGGGGTTACCCCTGCGCAGGTGATTCTGCGTTGGCATATCGAAAATGGCACGATCATCATCCCCAAGTCGGTGCATGCGGATCGGCAGAAGCAGAATCTCGATTTGTTTGGATTCGTGCTCACCCCTGAAGAACATGCCGCGATCGACGCGCTTGACGGTCCGACGCGCGCCGGACATGATCCGATGACGTTCACGTACGCCTGATACTCCGTAATTCCGTAATTTCGTATTATTTTTAATAATTATGCCTCGAAAGAATAATCGTAATTCTTATAATTATCGGAATATTGAACGCGACGTGCGTGATATCCAGCGGGCCGGCAAGCGGTTCAAAAAAAGTTGGATCAACGCCGACGGTCCGCTGGAACGTATTCTTATTTTGCTGGTAGTCGTTGCGGTAATCGGCGTCACTATCGGCATGCTGCTGCCGAAAGTCAATCCGACCGTAGGCGAAATCACCGGCGAGTACACGGCAACCGGCACAGCTGCGGAAACGTTGGAAAACTTACCATCGACGACAATCCCACCAAGGCCGGATATGATCGCGATGCGTTCGGATTCCGCGAAACCGACGACGATGGCAACGGTTGCGACGTGCGCGAAGACGTGCTCGCGCGCGATCTGACGGACGTGCAATATAAGAACGGCCGTAGCTGCCAGGTTGCGTCGGGCACGCTTGACGATCCGTATACCGGTCAGACCATCCAATTCGTACGTGGAGTGAAAACGTCTTCGGCGGTGCAGATCGATCATGTGGTCGCGTTGGAAAATGCGTGGCAGTCGGGCGCGAACACGTGGGATCATGTGAAGCTGTACCAATTCGGCAACGACATGTACAATCTGCTGGCCGTGGATGGGCCCGCGAATCAGCAGAAGGGTTCCGCTTCGGCCGCATACTGGCTGCCGACGAACAGTGAATACCGTTGCGATTACGTGGCCCGGCAGATTGGCGTGAAAGACAAGTACGGGCTGACTGTCACTTCGCAGGAAAAGCGGGCGATGCTTTCCGTATTGCACGGTTGCCCAGCGCAGGAATTGCCGGAAAGCTGAAGCTGCTCATTTAGGCGCGGATATTTGCGGGTGCTGGCTGGGAACGGTCGTAGTTGTAGACGGTGAACGTTCCTTTGTTGAATCGTTTGGTTTCGTACAGCGCCAAGTCGGCCTGTGCGACGCATTGGCCGAAATCCACGCTTCCGATCGCGTCTCCATCGGCGCGCCCCGTGCCAAGGCTGGCACCGTCAGCGGCTGCAATACGGCACACGCCCACACTGCAATGCACGTCTTGCCCGTGCTGTTCCGAGGTGCGTGCCAACTGTTGGAAGAACATGCCCAGCGTGGTTTCAAGCACCTGTTCGCTGGCGGTGTTTCGGATGAGTGCTATGAATTCGTCGCCGCCGTATCGGCAGATGATGTCATCTTGCCGGTAGATGTGCCGAAGCTGGGATGCGACCTCGCGGATCCAGAAATCGCCGACCGTGTGTCCGTATGTGTCGTTGATGGTTTTGAAATCGTCGATGTCGACGAACATCAGCATCGCTTCGTCGTGCGAATCCATGCGGTCGAAGTATTTGCGCATGTGCTTCCATCCCGCTTCTTTGTTCAGCAAACCGGTCATGCCGTCATGTTCGGCTTCGTACCTTGCTTTTTCGTAGGCGGCCTGTTGCGAGTGGAATCGCATGTTCATTTCCACGGTGTCCATGACGAACATAATCTGTGTGGAAATCACGATCGCCAAACATTGCAAATGAAAACTGTATGCCAGTGTTGGTAGATGGTCGCCAATACTGGTAGCACGAAGAACGACATCATGGAAAGGAAAATAATGCGATCAAGATTCTTGCGATATGAGATCAACATGAAGAGGCATAATGCGATTCCCAAGACCGCAATTGCCTGCGAAAGAAGATAGAAATTACCGCGATGGTAAAGATTGTGGTCATCGAAATAGTAGAAAAGACCAGTGAATTGTGTGATGATAAGTAAGAGAATTCCAATTACGGATAATGCGTAGACAGCACGCAATGCGGCTGGTTTGCGATGCTGATGTTTGCTCACTGTCAACCAAACATAGGTTGCGAAGAAACTCATGAAAATATAGTTGATGCAGAATACTGAGAAATTGCTTATGCGAACCATATAGTATGCGGTTTTGTCTGCATCTACGCGAAAATACCAGCTGAGCGCGTCGGTTCCAAGAAGAAGCATGCAGGCGATCTGCATGAGTATTTTGATGCGAGTTCGTCTGGTTTTTTGTGGTGTTGCAATGAAAATTCCGCCTGCGCAAATCAGACATATGAAAATACCCCACAACTCCATGCAGATGTGGAACATGGCCCTGACTGTCATTATCCTCCCCCCCCCTCGACGCTGCCTGCGTCGAAAACTTGCCTACCTCTTTCGTGTGCCATGATACCTCTAAATAGGGGAGCGTTACCCCGAAATGACAAAAACAGGAATCCGCAGGCGAATATCCATGCCTCTGTCATACGGGCTATCATATAGTTTGTGCGTTTGAATGTGGAGAAGGTGATTGATGTCAGCAAGGCGGAACATGTCCCGAGCGCTTAGTCGAGAGGAATCATATCAGAACGGTCATTTAACGCGCACGGCGTTTATTTCCATTGCGATTCTTACATTTATTACGTTCGTCGGTAATTTCACGCAATTGCAGTTGAGCGCCGCGTTGCCGACGATCGTCAGTGATTTTGGTATTTCCGTTACGACCGGTCAGTGGCTGACGTCGATTTTCCAGCTGGTCATGGGCGTGATGGTGCCGCTTACGGCATACCTTACGAGACGTTTTTCGACGCGCGAAATCGTGCTTGTTTCCATGGTTGTGTTCACGATCGGTTCACTGTTCGCTTGGCTTGGTCCAACTTTTTTGATGGTGCTGATCGGGCGTTTGCTTGAGGCGGTTGGCACGGGTGTGATGTGGCCGGTGTTGCAGATCACGGTGTTTTCGATTTATCCGCTGTCTCGCCGTGGTTTCGCAATGGGTACGGTTGGCATGGCGATGAGCGTGGCTCCGGCGATCGGCCCGACGCTTGGCGGTGTGCAGACGGACTTGAACGGTTGGCGTTCAATTTTCCTCACGTTGACCATTATCGGCGTAATTTCGCTGCTTCTTGCCTATTTTGGATTGCATAATTTCGGTGAGAACGATAAAACCGCGAAGGCTGACTTTTTTTCCGTTGGACTGTCTATTTTCGGTTTCGGCGGGCTAATGTTCGGCTTTACGAATATTGAATCGTATTCGTTTGTAAATCCGGTGGTTTGGCTGCCAATGGTGATTGGCGTTGTGGGAATTATTTGGTTTGTGCTCCGCCAGATTCATGGCGCGCGCAGGCAGATTGAAAATCCTGAAGCGCAGCCGCCACTGTTGAATTTGAGCGTGTTGAAGAATCGTAGTTTTACTGTTGGCACGATCACGGCCGCGCTCTCGTTCTTCGCGTTCAGTTCGATTATGGTGATCATGCCCCTGTACATTCAGGATTGCCGTGGCTATTCTGCTGCGATTAGCGGCCTGGTGATGCTTCCGGGTGCTTTGGGCCAGTGCATTTCGCAGTTTTTCGGTGGTAAGGTGCTTGACCGTTTCGGAGCACGCCCGGTGGCGTTGATCGGCACGATTACCTTGTGTTTCGGCACGGTCATGATGAGTTTGATTTCCATGACTTCGTGGATTTGGTGGGTGTCGATTTGGCAGTTTGTGCGCCAGATCGGCATGGGTTTCGTGTTGATGCCGATCACCACATGGTCACTGAATTGTTTGGAACCGGAAGAGGTGAGCGCCGGATCCGCGGTGACGAATACGGTTCGTCAGATTGCGGGCGCGATTGGCGCTCCGGTGTTGGTGATTTTGATGGAGACGTTCACGTCTCTTCGTTGGACTGCGCTTGGTGGCACAAAAGCCGTGTATGCGGCTGCCAACGTGTTCGGCATTCAGTGGGCGCTTCGTATCAGTGCAGCAATCTGCTTCGTGATGGTGCTGATGGTGTTCTTCGGCGTGCGCGGCCAGGGTGCCGGTTCCACGCATGAAACCGTGCAACGCGCCCTCAACCGTAGGCGTGCCGCCTGACCGTGCATGCTGCGACGGCTACTCCTCTTCGTTGGGCTTGTATTCCACTACGCTGAGGACCACCACGCCTGCGCTGGTGTGCACGAACACATTGGCGCTCCCGCCTACGGCTTCCAAGCCTTCCACCAAGTGTGAGATCGGCTCGGAATCGAGCACTGGCAGCACTTGCGCCACGCCGTCTGCGTCGGTGACGGTGAGCGTATCGTCCAAATATCCGGAGGCGAGCGTTTCGTCGATGGCGCTTTCGAATTCGGCCAGCTTGCTGATTTCCTCTTCGGCGGCCTTGTTTGCGGCCACTTCCACAGCTTGCGCCACTTCTTCTCGCATTGCTTCTTCGCTCATGATTGCCTCTTTTTGCTAAGCGCCGTTTTGTAACCTATAGATTATCGGATGAACGTATCAGAACGATTCCAAATGCCGGAAAGTGTCCATATAGTGGCACTTTTGTGAAAGCGTCACCCTCAATGCGCGCGGGAAACATATGCGGGGATGAACGCGGGTAGCGTTCACGAGAAGAGATGTTGTGAGAGATGTTGTGAAAAACGATGCGTAAGACTATCGGTTGCAACATGTGATTGCATACGATTGCGGATTGCACGGAATAGGAAGTGAAACGGGAAGATGGAATGGGAAAGGAGTGCGCATGACTCGACTTGGCAATGTCCAACGAAGTGAGACGCGTCGTGAAACGCGCGCTTCACTGCTTACGGCGTTGCTGTGGTTCGCATCCGCCGTCATCGTGTTCGCGATGCTTCTGCGCATGCTGCCGAACAGTCTCGATGGCAAACGGTACGTGCCTTTGATTGTCGCACTCATGCCTTGGCTTGGCTTGCTTTCCGTGATTATCGCAATTATTGCAACAGTTTTTTCGCACTGTCGGCAAACGAAAACTTTTAGTCGCGTTAAGCGTATTGTGCGTGATCATCCAGATTATCTGGCATTGGGGGTATGTCGTTCCGACCAATGATCGTGCCATACAACCTTCTGCAACAGTGCGTGTCATGACGTTCAATACGAAGCAAGGTTGTGCCGATGCGCAGCAAATCGTGCGAACAATCCAAAGCGAGCATGTTGAAATTCTTGCAATGCAGGAAGTTTCATCAGGATTATTAGATCGGTTGCATGATGCTGGAATTGAGGATCATCTTCCGTATTCCGTTTCCGCGCAACTCACTTGGCACGACAATGGCGGTGTGAACGTACTGTATAGTGCGCATCCTCTGCAGGAAACAACGCAGGATCTCATTCCTATTGAATCCAGTAGTATTCCTGCCGCGACAGTTGATTTCAATGGCAGAAAAGTACGATTTGGGTCGGTTCATCCGTTTTCTCCACGACCAAGCAATCAGGGATTATGGAATAAAAGTTTGGATTCCATAGCGCAATTACAGCATTACGATAATGGGGAATCGTATGTGCTGATGGGGGATTTTAATTCCACGTGGGATCATGCAAGCTTCAGATATTTGCTTGGTGATCGTTTCACTGACGCTGGTCAGAGTGCGGGGGAGGGTCTGCATATGACGTTCCCTGCAGTATTTCCGATTGCTGAAATCGACCATATTATTTACGACAAGGGCGTGCGTGCAACTGATCTTGCAACCAAACGGATTCAAGGTTCTGACCATCTCGCACTGCTCGCCACCCTAACCATTGCATAGCGGCGGAAAATGGCGGCGGAAACGAACTTCTGCGATAAACCTACAACTCAAGAAGCCCGCTCCTTTGTCGGGGTGTGTATGTTTCCTGCGGTATTTCTTAAGGGGTAAAACGGTTAAACCCCAAATTGTAATATCTATACCTGAGGTAAGATTAAGGATTGTAGTTTTCATTAGTTAGGTAGAGATACAAAGGGGTGTGCGGTATGCATATCATGTTCGTCTGTACAGGCAATATCTGCCGGTCGCCTATGGGCGAACTCTTGCTCACTCGCTACCTCGCTGGCACCACTGTGCAGGTTTCTAGCGCCGGCACGCGTGGCCTTCCGCGATGCCAGATGGATCCGTCCAGTGCCAGACTTATGACCAGCGTCAACATTGAACCAAGCGGATTCCGATCCCGCAGACTCACCCGATCTATGGCTGAGAGTGCTGATCTGATTCTCTGTTTCGAGAAAGAACAGCGCAAGGACATCGTTGCCCTCGCGCCAGGCGCGGTCCGTTATACATTTCTGCTTAACGACTTTGCCAACATGTGCCAATACTGCGCGCAAAACGGCATGGTAAGCGGACGGACCATCCAGGAGCGCCTCGCTTCCGTTATCAAAGTCTCCTCCATGATTCGTCCGATGCTGCCCACTCCCAAAGATATCGATGACCCGCACGGCAAGTCGTTCGATAAGTTCCGTATCGCGGCCAACCAGACCAATAATGCTCTGCGAACCATGCTGAAAAGCATGAAAAAGCATTACGGCGTGGGTATAGCGCCTGTGCGCTCGCAGATTTGTTCTGGGCAGTCCACTACCACATACAATATGTGGGCTTAGATGGCAGTGGCCGTCATGGTCGACGATTTCGTGCCGGTGCTTTCAGTCAGTGCCGGCACGAATCAGTCAATACTGGTAGTTGACCTCGTTGGTCATTTTGCCGGATGGTGTCTGATCAATGGTTAGATCGCTTTCGGCCTTCGGCGAGGTGGTCACGTCGAAATCGAAAGTCACGCTTTCCCCCAGGGGGCGATATAAGCCACATTGGTGACCATGTTTTGATCATCCATCACAGCATTGCTTTGATCTCGCACATCTCCGGATGAGGTGATCTCGCTGATGGAACCGCCCTTTGGCGTGTAAAACAGCATACGCTGCGCAGACGTTCCCGGAGCCGCAACAGGCTTACCCGTTACACCCGCCTGCTCGCCGCCCAGAATATAGCCGGTGCAGGTGGCCATTTCGCTGGAAGTCAGCGTATTGGTCAACGTGTAGGTGACATGGTAGGTTTTCGACCCATCGGCATTCTGACCGGTTTTGGTAATCTGCGACTTACGGTCGATATACCATCCCAACTTCGACGGATTCTGTTCGTTGAGGTAAATGCCCACTTCCGGATCGGTCTCGCTGTCTGGAGTGCCCTTGGCGAGTCCGGCACCTTGGAAATATTTGGCTTCATCATCATGGAACGTGTATGCGTAGAAATGGCGGTTCCTGGTTAATTCGCCGATGCTTTGAGCCACCTTCATCATCTTGGTGATGTCCATGTTGCTGAAGGCGTTGTTCATGATGGTGGAGGCGATGTATTCGAAATACGTGTCTTGTAGAGATACAGGAACTTCCTTATAGATGGTGTTGAGCATGTATTCAGCGGTATTTTTGCCAGTGAGCACAGTACCATCTTCCAACGTCACATTGCCGTTGATCTCCACCATTTTCTGGATGAACACCGGATCGACAGATACGATACCGTCAACATCGCAAGCATATTGGGAACGCTGCCAAGCTTCATTCATCATTTCCGCATTGCGGGCGATGTCTGGCACCGCGAACGTATCGCGAATATCGAAGGAGAATCCCAGGGGTCCCTTGAATACGGCATGTTCCGAAGCATTGCCATTACTGCCGTTAATGAAGTCTCCATTGTGATGGAACTCACCGACTTGAATTTGTCCATGATCGGTCTGCAACGTACCCATGGAGCCCACCAGTCCGCCGCCGGAACGTTGTTCGGAAGTGGTCTGCGCCACCAGCAGATACGTTCGGGCACCGTTCTGTCCCAAGAAGGAGGGGAGCATCTGTAGCGCATTGTTCACTTGCTCCACCATGTCCGTAACCTTGGTGAACTGGCTGCGACTCTGCGAATATGCCTTCTTTACCATGCCGATACGTGGCTCAGGCAGATTGCTGAGCTTCGAATTCAACGACTTCACCTGCTTGCTTACCGAAGAGAAGTCGTCTTGCGCATCCACAATGGCTGAAGATTCAACTGGCCATTTTCGCCGCTGATCTGCGCGTTCGCAAGCTGTTGTACCACATCGGTGAGTGACGGCAGTGTTTGTTGCACCAAATCATCCACCACCTGCGTCATGCCCTGCACGTTGGTAACATCACCACCCACAACCGGCATCTTCGACAGCATGTTCCACAGTGTTCCATTGGCAATATCTTTTGCCGCAGCGGTATGGGTCTGCGCCTGCTTGATCGCGGCATCCGACGCCTGCGCATCCTTCAACGTATTGACGTCGGTGATGGCCGAAAGAGATGAGACCGCCTGCTCCTCGTGAGCTTTGACTTCCTTCGCCTGCTTGTAGAAATTCAGACCGACGACGCCCCCGGCAATGACTAGCAGGATGAGCAGTGCCGCAATAACAAACAATGTATTGCGAAGCTTGTGAGAACGGGCGGCGTGAGCGCTCGCATGTTGAGACATTAATCCCCCTCTGTTAGGTGTTCCAGCTTTTTATCATGGCACATTCGTATGGATGAATAGTGAAAAAGCGATTGCTGCCTGATAAAACAGACTCTATTTCTAGGGGGTAGAATAGCATTACTTAAGGTTTTTAACATGCAGAAGTGAGGGATTCAGTGACTTCCGTAGAGAGCACTAACATCCAGCAGGTTGCCGTTGAAGATGATTCTGAAGACGGCATCACGTTGATGGATTTGATGCGTGTCATCCGCAAGCATCTGGTCACCGCGGCCATCGTATTTGTGATGGTTTTTCGCCGGGGTGACTGCGTACACCTTCTTGGTTCCGCCGAAGTATACCGCCACGGCTCAGGCTATGGCTACGTACAATGCATCCCAGGGGGATGATGCGGGCATTAGCCAGCAGTACACGGGTGGCACGTACATCGCTGGCCAGATCACGTCGTATACAACGTTGGCAACCACCGAAACCGTACTTGAGCCAGTCATCAAGGATCTTGGACTGGATACTTCAGTGAAGAGTCTGGCCGAGCAACTGACTGTCACCAATCCTACGAACACCGCGTTCGTGAACATTTCCGCGGAAGACGGTGACGCGCAGCAGGCATCCGACATTGCCAATGCGGTGGCAGCGTCTATGCAGAACGTGATTCAAAACGATCTGTATTCCGCAGCAGATAAGTCTCCGGTGAAGATCTCCATCGTGCAGAGGGCGCGCGTGCCTGAAAGCCCAAGCTCGCCGAATAAGCCGCTGTATCTAGCGGTCGGCGTGGTCGCAGGTCTGGTGCTTGGAGTGTTCGCCGCACTGCTGAAAGACATGCTGAACACTAAGGTCGAGGAGACTTCCGACGTGCGCAGCTTGGTTGGGGCGTCTTCCTTGGGTTCCGTGCCTCAGGATAATTCCCTAGGTGAGAAGCGCCCAGTGCTCGTCAGCCAGCCTAATGGCCCTATCGCTGAGGAATTCCGCCGTATTCACACCAATATCGAATTCTTGCAGACCGATAAGGTTGCGGGCAAGGGGCAGCTACTGGTCATTACCAGTGCGCAGCCTTCTGAGGGCAAGACCACCATGTCAATCAACGTGGCTGCGGCCTTGGCTGAAGATGGTGCTCACGTGCTGCTGGTCGACGCTGATTTGCGCCATCCTTCCGTTGCTCATCATTTGGGTCTTGAAGGTTCTGCCGGTTTGGCGCACGTGCTTTCTGGTCAGATGTCTCCGAAAGATGTGGTGCAGAACTACTGGAAGCCGAATCTGCATATTCTTCCTGCTGGTAAACGCCCAGCGAATGCTGGCGTACTTCTTGGATCAGGCACCATGCGTATTATGGTCGAACAGGCTTTGACTCAGTATGATTACGTTATTATTGATACCGCCCCGTTGAGTGTTTCCAACGATGGTGTCGTGTTCGGCCGGTGGGCCAAGGGTCTGGTTCTGGTGACCGGTCGTGGCGTGTGCAAGAAGAAGGAACTCAAGGAGATTCTCGAATCCTGTCATACAGCCAAGGTCCCGGTGCTTGGTTTTATCTTCAACTATGCCGATCCGAAGAAGACGCATTCCAAATCGAACTACTATTACTACTACGAGGATGCTCCGCGGAAGAAAAGCCACAAAAAGTAGCCGCAAGTAGTGTATATAAGGCGTGAACATGAGACCGGAGCGTGAAGCTTCGGTCTCACGCTGTAATAAGGAATCAACATGGGTGACAACAACAATACTGTGCCGAATCTGTCGCATCTTGTTTCGTCGGGAGACTCTCTGAGCTCTCAGGGCAAGCAGCAGACCAAGGCGCAGTCGGCTTCCGAGCATGATGTGGTGGATACGTTCTGGGATATTCCACTGATCACCTTTTCGGAAGTTGAGTCGGCTGTGGAACGTGGCGAGGCATCCGATGCGGCTTATGCGCAGGCTGCAGCCACAAGCATGACCGCTGCCACGTCATCCACCCCGGTGAGTGATGCGCCCACGGTAAACCTTCGTGTTGAGGATTTTCCGAATAGTGCAGGAAAACATATTTCTGGTGCTGACAACGATTCCACCCCGTCGCTCGAGCCTGATTCGATGTCTTCTTCGACCGCAACGCTCGATGCTACACAGTCTGCTGATGCTTCACCATCTGCTGAATCTGCCGAGAGAACTGTTTCGTTTGCGTCTCCGGTAGAGTCGGCCTCTTCTGCGGATTCCACTATGCCGCTTTTTGTGGATTCCCCTGCCTCTGCTTCTACTACTTTCATACCTGAAAGCCTGCCCATGCCAGATGATCTGTCTGACATGGAAAACGATGAGCATGATCCATTGAGGCTTGTTCCGGTTCCGCCGAAGAAGTCACATCGCAAGACAATTATTATTACCGTTGCGATTGTGGCCATAGTGGCGTTGGTTGCCGCGGGCGTTGGATTCGGTGTTTGGCAGCGCCAGCAGTATGACCAAGGGCTTGAACGGAACGAACAGCACCGTACCGCGTTGAGCATGTGCCAAAAGTCTTCCAAGGCATATGAGAAGGCTATGAAGGAACACAAGTCGGCGTTGAAGAACGCTAAATCG
>ENA-OQJI01000312-OQJI01000312.1-human-gut-metagenome-genome-assembly--contig:-NODE-312-length-11222-cov-0.990536_pt1 | contig 11222 bp, 8 predicted proteins | sample MGYA00242602_ERZ504768 | MGnify/ENA primary metagenome ERZ504768 (study PRJEB26092, sample SAMD00036368) | human gut metagenome | host: Homo sapiens | study: EMG produced TPA metagenomics assembly of...
CGCTTGTCGAATTCCTTCTTGCCTCGTGTCCAATGCGATTTCCGCCTTGACTCGACCGTCTTTGAAATACAGGCTCAGCGGAATGATGGTGAAACCCTTGGCTTGGCTTTGACGAGCCAGCTTGTCGATCTGCGCCGCGTGAAGCAACAGCTTACGCTTGCGCTTAGGGGCATGATTGTTCCACGTTCCGTTGAGATATTCGGGAATATTGGCTCCCTCAAGCCACATTTCACCGCGACGGTCGATGGTAATGAACGATTCGGCCAGCGATGCGCGGCCTTCTCGAAGCGACTTCACCTCAGTGCCGGTCAACACCAGACCGGCTTCATACTTGTCTTCAATGGCATAGTCGTGGCGTGCCTTCTTGTTTTGCGCAATCGGCTTCACGCCTTGCTCCTTGGCCATGTCGGACCTCCTTTCCGGTTCTTCAAAGAAGTGTTCTGCAACGCAACAATCGACAATATCACGGGAGCGCGCCGCCCAACGATTCAGGCGGCGCGCTCCGCGACACACGCTCAAGGAAGCTCAAACGCTCCTTGATGAATCAGTGCACATACCAGAACTGGGACGCATTGTACAGTGTGCGGTACGACACCACATATGGGCCACCAGCCGCGTTCATTTCGGAAATGGTGATGGTGTTGCCATTCACCGCTTCCACCACACCCACATGACCGTAGAAGCCATCGGCACCAGCCTGACCGGGCAGGAAGGAGATTGCCGCACCGACCTGCGGGCTATGATCCACGCGAAGACCATACGACGGTGCGGTAGCGTACCACTGGCCACCGTTACCCAAGTACGAGGGGGTTCCGATACCCATCTGTCTACGACGTTCGTACGCCCACCACGTGCACTGGCCGGCCACGTAGCCATTGCCGTAATCGCCATTGGAGGTTCCCTGACCGGAATTGTTATTGGTACTCGGCGCGGGAGCAGGAGTAGGAGTAGGAGTAGGCGTGGGAGCAGGCGTCACATTGTTGCCGCCACTATTGGTATTGTTGTTGCCTGGCCGGGTCTGCCCTTGATTGCCACCATTGTTTTGATTAGCTGCTGCGGCCTGCTCGGCTGCATACTGGCGGTTGAAGGAATCGACCTGTGACTGCAACATAACCGTTTGCGCCGCCTGTTTGGCCACGCTGCCGTTCAGCTGCGACTGTTGGCTTTCCAATTCGGCACGGCGGGTTTCGCCTTCTGCACGCAACTGGTCAAGCGAGTCGCGCTGGGTCTGTGCGGAAGCAGCAGCCTGCTGTGCGGAAGCGGCTTTTTCGTCAGCTGCGGTTTTCAGATTGGCGATCTGCTTTTCGATGGCAGCGAGACGCTCGCTGCGGTTCATCGACGTGTTCAACGTATTCGCCGCATCACTTGCCGCATTGGCTTCGGTACGGCTCAACGCATCACGAGACTGCATGGAATTAATGAATTCCTGCGTACTCGTGGAACCTGTCACCACGCTCATCACAGTGGATGCATCGGAACCATGCAGGTCTTCACGAGCCATCTGCGCCACGGCCGCATGCGCGTCATCATAATCCTTGCCGGTCTGTTCGATCTGCGCTTCGAGGTTTTCCTTATCTTTTTGCGCGGCCTCCAAACGGGAAGCCGCAGCATCAGCTTCACTCTGTGCCGAAGCGGCAGTAGCATTTGCCTCATCGACTGCAGCTTGAGCTGCAGGAATTTTCGTATTTGTCAATTCATCCAGCTCGACGATCTTGTCGGCCAAATCAGACTTCACACCGGAAAGCTGTGAACGCAACTGGGCTTCACGCTGAGAGCTGGCTGCCTTCTTATTCTGGGCATTCACCAGATTGCTGTATGTGTTGGCTTGCGCCTGCGGAACCGCAGACGAGAACGGGGCAATCGCCATCGTGGCGCACAAAGCCCCCGTTGCAAACACCGCGACGGCCGGTTTTAGAGCTTTCTTGCTTGTCATTCGGTCACTTGCCTCCCATCATTGGTTCCACACCATAGCATCCCATGCTTAAACGCGACACAGATAAACGTATCCAATCCGTACAAAACGGAATGTTCTCAGGCTTTCAAATATCTATGCAACGACACTGTGGATGCAATCACCGACAACAGCACCCGCTCCTGCAACCAAAATCGGCGAAATCCACAATACCGTCATCTGATTCACATATGGAATCCATTTCACGGAGGTTGCAAGCCAATCAGTGATAAATACCTTCACCAATGCCGATAAAGTGACGCAGGAAAGCAAGGAGCCGACCATTGATGCGATCGCCCCTTCAAGAATGAATGGCAGCCGAATGGTCCAATTCGAAGCACCCACCAAACGCATGATCTCCGTTTCGGTTCGACGTGACGCAGCAGACATGCGAATTGTGGTACCGGTCAGCATAATGGCGACGACCACCATCACCGCGGCCAATGCGGCGGTTGCAATGGTCGCACGATTCAGCACTGCGAACACCGGCTCAAAAATCTGCCGTTGATCACTGACAGTATCGACGCCCTCCTTGCCAGAAAGCACTTCGGAAACGACTTGATATTTCTCAGGATTCTTCAGTTTCAGCCACAATGAATCCTGCATATCGTCGGCAGTGAGCGTACGCCCCTGATATTCACCGTTCGGATATTGTTTGAGGAAAGTGTCGTTGTAGAAATCTTCCTTGCTTACAAAAGTGATTTGCGATACATCATCGGCAAGCTCGTTGCGAATGGTTTTCTGCAAGTCATTGATCTGAGTCTGCGTTGCAGCGGTTCCCGCGGTGCAGTTCACGGATTGGCTGGTGCCATCGGGACACATCCACACCACCACTTCAACCTTGGAATACCAATCGCCTTTGGCTTTGGTGATCTGCGCCTGAGTGAGCACCGATGCGCCGATAAACAGAAACGAGATGAAGGTAACGAGCATCACTGAAAGCAACATGGGCACGTTGCGCTTGAGGCTGCTCCAGGTTTCGGAAAGAATGAAACGCAAACGCATCAGTCGTTCTCCTTGCTTTCGGACGTTTCATGCTGTTCATCGGATTGTTCGACGGATTTCGCCTCGCCACCGGCAGTCGCGGCGGGCGCTGCCGGAGGAGCCGGAGGCGCGGGCGGAGCGGGAGGCATCGGCAGTGCCGGAGGAGCGGGAACCGTTGGCTCCGCGGATTGCTCGTTTTCAGCCGCTTTGCTTGCTTCCATGCCTGTATCAGGCGAAGAGCCAGTCGCGTCGGCATTGGCTTCGGTCTGCGAACGTGCAGCCGAATCGGCATGCTCCTGTTCGGCAAGATCCTCAAGTTTCAGTCCCTTGCCCCAGGTCAGCGTAGTCTCCACCGGAGCGAACGCCTCGCCATAACGACCGGTGCGACCGGAATGCACGGAATTGGCGAGACGCGCGATGCCCGCATCACCATTGCCGCTGTGGATGGCCGCAGCTACGGCATCAACCGCGTTTGCTGCGGTTTCGGCTCGCGTCGCGCCTTCCACGTCCACCGTCTCATCGGAAAAATCAGACATTTCAAGCGCGCCCGGCGCACGATATTTCGAGTCGACGTCGCCGCCGTTCAACGCCTGATGCGATTTGGATTCGACTTCGGCATCCGGGAAGTACAGTGCGGAATCGTAGGATCCCTGCTGCTCGTCACGCACGATTTTGCCGGTATGCAGTTCGACCACACGCTTGCGCATGGAGTTGACGATTTCCTCGTTATGCGTTGCCATGACGATGGTGGTGCCAGTGCGGTTGATGGCGTCCAGCACTTCCATAATGCCCAGCGAAGTGGTCGGATCGAGATTTCCAGTAGCTCGTCGGCCAGCAGAATCTGCGGATGGTTCACATACGCTCGCGCAATGGCCACACGCTGTGCCTCACCGCCGGAAAGCTCGTGCGGATAGTTGTTTTCCTTACCGGTGAGACCGACAGTCTGCAGCACTTTCGGCACTAACGATTTGACGGTGGAACGGCTTGTGCCAATCACTTCAAGCGCGAACGCCACATTCTCCCATACCGTTTTGTTGTTGAGGAGTTTGTAATCCTGGAAGATAAAACCGATGGAACGACGGTAATGCGGCACCTGCCTTGACGACAGGCGCCTCAAATCATTACCTGCGACGCGAATCTCGCCATCCGTGACCTCCTCCTCGCGCAGCAACAGGCTCAGCAATGTGGTTTTGCCGGAACCTGAAGCGCCCACGAGGAACACGAAATCCCCTCGATCAATGTCGAGATTGATGTCATCCAAGGCAGGCCTGGTGCCTTTCGGATACACCTTGCTCACATGTTCAAGCGAAATCAGCGCCATCGTCGTACCCCTCCACTATGTGCTGTTCTGATTACGGTAATCGTGGTTTTTAGGCGTCCGCCTCTTCGGCCGCCGCGCGACGCTGCTCATGACGCCAACGGATGCCGGCCTCAATGAACGCGTCGATATCGCCGTCGAACACGGCCTGGGTCTGCGAAGTCTCATAGCCGGTGCGCAGATCCTTGACCATCTGGTACGGATGCAGCACGTAGGAACGCATCTGGTCACCCCAGCTGGCCTTGATATCGCCGGCGAGCTCCTTCTTCTTCTTGGCTTCCTCTTCGTGGCGCAGCACCAACAGTCGGGACTGCAGCACGGCCATGGCAGCGGCACGGTTCTGGATCTGCGAGCGCTCGTCCTGCATGGTCACCACGATGCCGGTCGGAATGTGGGTGATACGCACCGCGGAATACGTGGTGTTCACGCCCTGACCGCCAGGGCCGGAGGAGCAGTAGGTGTCAACGCGGATTTCGGAATCGGGCACGTCGATGTGATCGGTCGCCTCAACGAGCGGCACCACTTCCACTGCCGCGAAGCTGGTTTGGCGACGGCCTTGGTTGTCGAACGGGGAGATACGCACCAAACGGTGGGTGCCGCCTTCCACGCTCATGCGACCATACGCATAAGGGGCATCCACCTGGAAGGTGGCGGACTTGATGCCGCCTCTTCGGCGTAGGGAGGTGTCCATGACCTTGGCCTTATACCCATTGCGCTCCGCCCAACGCAGGTACATGCGCAGCAGCATCTGAGCGAAGTCGGCGGCATCCACACCGCCCGCGCCGGAGCGGATGGTCACCACTGCGGAACGTTCGTCATATTCGCCGTCGAGCAGGGTCTGGATTTCCATGTCGGCCAGATCGTTCTGAATGCTTTCGACTTCGGACTGCGCTTCCGCCAACGTGTCGGCGTCTTCTTCCTCCTGACCCAATTCCACCAACGTTTCGACGTCGTCGATGCGCTGGCTTGCGGAAGCGAGACGCTTCAGCTGGGACTGCACTGCCGACAGTTTGCTGGTCACTTTCTGCGCGTTTTCGGGATTGTCCCACAATCCCGGTTCGGCCGCCTGAACTTCAAGATCTTTGGCCTGCGCGGTCAGTCGGTCGACGTCAAGCGCCTTGGAAATCGACTCGTATTTGGCGCGCGCCTCGCCGATTGCCTGTGAAAAATCAAATTCTGCCATCGTTTACACCATACATTTCTTTATGCGTTCTTCATATTCTGTCATGGAGCCCCATACGGCTTTCGCACAATCCTCAACTTCTTCCACGTACCCACATACTCGTTCCCATCCTGCCGAGCCGCGAACCAGTCTCGTTACGTATGGGATTGCAGGTCCGGGGAGGATCATACCGGACCAAAGGCGTCAAAGACCTGCGTAGATAGCAGGAATAACCAGACTCAGCAGCATCGCCGCAGCGATGACAATGCACACCGCCCGCACCATGGTGCGGCGACGGCGTTCTCGCTGCTCGCGTTCGCTTCTGTAGTCACTCACGGGGTACTAGTATAGGCAAGGCCTTCTACTTATTATCTTTCGGCGATCTCACCATATTTTGCCGCATCGCAATCCTGCCATATCATATTCGCGAAACCTGTGTACGCATTACGCGACATTGATTGCACGTCATTTATGATACGGTTCGCCGGCATTGATTTTGTATGCACGATACAGCTGTTCAAGCAGAATAACGCGCATTAATTGATGAGGAAAAGTCATTTTGGAAAAACTCAGCAGGTAGTCGGCCCGTTTCACAATCGTTGGGTCAAGTCCGAGCGATCCGCCGATGATGAGTTGGATATGGCTGGTGCCATGCACTCCAAGACCGTCGATTTTCTGCGCAAGTTCTTCACTGGTCAGCTGCTGGCCTTCGATGGCAAGCGCGATGACGAACGCATCGTCGCGAATATGCTTGGCGATGCGTTCGCCTTCCTTGGCTTTGATTCGCCGTTCCACTCCCTCACTGGCATGCTCGGGTGTTTTCTCGTCGGCCACTTCGACGATGTCAAGCTTGCAGTATCGGCTGAGTCGTTTCGAATATTCGGCGATGGCGTCACGCAGATATTGTTCCTTGACTTTGCCGACGGTAATGAGGGAGATTTTCATATTTGATATTTAGTTCTTGTGCAGTTTTTCGTTCAATTCGATGCCGGTCTTGCGATAGCGCGCTTCGATACGGCCGGACACGGAATTACGGATGAACAGGATGTTGTCTTTGCCGGAAAGATCGGCGCCCTTGACGGTTTCGAGCGGTTCGCCCGCCGCGACCTTGGCCTTGTCGTAGATGGTCACCTTGGTGCCGGCGGTCACATACAGACCGGCTTCAACCACGCAGTTGTCGCCGAGGGAGATGCCGATGCCCGCGTTCGCGCCAAGCAGGGAGTGCTCGCCGATAGAGTTCTTAAGCTTGCCGCCACCGGACAGGGTGCCCATGATGGATGCGCCGCCGCCGATATCGGAACCGTTGCCGACCACAACACCCTGGGAAACACGGCCTTCCACCATGGAAACGCCGAGCGTGCCGGCGTTGAAGTTCACGAAGCCGGCATGCATGACGGTGGTGCCTTCGGAAAGGTGGGCACCCAAACGCACGCGGTCGGCGTCGCCGATACGCACGCCGGTCGGCACCACATAGTCGACCATGCGCGGGAACTTGTCGATCGACAGCACGTTCACGTCAACCTTCGGCAGTCCCGGAACGCACTGGTTAGCCGCGGCCATCACGTCAAGCTTGCGCAGCGCGAAATCCTCGACCGCGAACGGGCCATAATTGGTCCATACCACATTGTTGAGGGCTGCGAAAATGCCGTCCAGATTCAGGGTGTTCGGCTTGGCGAGACGCATGCTCAGCAGATGCAGACGCAGGTATGCGTCGGCTGCGTCTTCGATCGGTTCGTCAAGCTTCGACACCGTGAACACCGGAATGCGGCGCACGCCACGCGCATCGACGCCCTCATGGGCGAGATTGCCAAAATTATGGTTCGGGCGTGCCACCTCCTCCGGAGCCTCGCCAAGCTTCAGTTCCGGGTACCATACGTCCAAAGTGTTGCCGGCCGCATCCACGCTGGACAGACCCCAACCCCACGCAGTGCGCTGATCGGTCATTCTTCGCTCCTTCACAACAGTGATTGCATTACTTGCATGTTTCCGTGCAATACTTTAGCCGCAGGGCTTGGCGAACAGCATCACAAGTCCATGAAACAGCGAAAAAGCAACTATCGACGGTCGATCGGAGTGTAATCACGTTCGGTATAACCGGTGTACACCTGACGCGGACGACCGATCTTGGTGTTCGGATCGGCAAGCATCTCACGATACTGCGCGATCCAACCGGGAATACGCCCCAATGCAAACAATGTGGTGAACATGGACGGATCGAACCCGATCGCACGGTAGATCAATCCTGTGTAGAAGTCGACATTCGGATACAGGTGACGCGACACGAAATACTCGTCGTTCAGCGCGATTTTCTCCAATTCCGTGGCGACGTCGAACAGCGCACGCTCGTCGGCAGGCAATTTCAACGTGTCCGCGCGTTCCATGATCTTCTGCAGATACTTCTTGGCGATCGCGGCACGCGGATCGTACGACTTGTACACGCGGTGGCCGAGTCCGGGAAATACGCTGACCGCTGGTTTTGGCGTCTTCCACGAATTCCTTGACGGTTTTGCCTGAATCGCGAATGGCTTTGAGCTGACGGAGCACCGCTTCATTCGCACCACCATGCAATGGGCCCGACAGCGCGTTGATGCCCGCCGCAACCGCGGAATACAGGTTGGCGTGGGCGGAACCGGCGATACGTACCACGGAAGTGGAGCAGTTCTGCTCATGATCGGCATGAATGATCAGCAGGCGTCCGAGCGCATGCACGTACAGCGGGTCGGAATCGAACGGCTCGTACGGCACCGCAAAGCACATGCGCAGGAAATCGTCGACATAGCCGCGCGAATAATCCGGATACAGCATCGGCTCATCGCGGCGACGGCGGAAAATGTAGCTGACGATGGTTCGTGCCTTTGCCATAATGATGGTCGCAGCCTCGTCAAGCTGGTCGGAATCATTGATATCAGTAGTGTCCGGATAGAAGGTGGCGAGCGCGTTGACCGCGGATGCCATCACGCTCATCGGATGCGCGGTGCGTGGGAAAGAACCCATGAAGGTACGGAAATCCTCACCCACCATCGTGCGATGGTTGATGTCGGAAATGAACCGGTCGTACTGCTCCTGATTCGGCAGTTCGCCATGACGCAGCAACCAGGCGACCTCAAGGAAATCGGATTGCTCACACAACTGCTCGATCGGGTACCCGCGGTAGCGCAGGATCGAGTTCTTGCCGTCGATGTACGTGATTTTCGATTCGCATTGCGCAGTCGTCAGGAAACCAGGGTCGAGTGTGACCCAGCCGTCGTTGCGCAGCGTGGACACCACGATGCCGTCCGCGCCCGCCGTGGCTTCGACCACCGGCAGGGTGAAGTCCTTGGATTCCACACTCAGATTGGCTGTGGCCATACTCGTTCGCTCCTTACCAGTTCAAAAGTACCGCCCACTATATGGCATGCGCGTTTCGATATGTGGGTTCCGTCTCAAAACGGGCATGAAAAAACGGGCTGTGCGTAATCGCACAAGCCCGTTTTCATAAGGTTTTGGACTAGTCGCGGACGGTGAGGATCACCGGACCGTTGTCGGTGATGGCGATGGTGTGCTCGCTGTGTGCGCCACGGGAGCCGTCCTCGCTCTTCAGCGTCCAGCCGTCCTTCGGATCCTGGTAGATTTCGTCGGTGGTCTTGAGGAACCACGGTTCGATGGCGATGACCAGGCCCGGACGCAGCTTGTAGCCGTGGTGCGCGCGGCCATCGTTCGGCACATGCGGATCGCCGTGCATAATACGTCCGACGCCATGGCCGCCGAATTCAAGATTGATCGGATAGCCGTATTCGCGGGCCACATCGCCGACTGCCGCGGAAACATCACCCAAACGGTTGCCCGGCTGCGCAGCGGCAATACCGGCCGCGAGCGCCTCTTCGGTGCACTTGATCAGGCGCAGATCCTCAGGATCCTTATGCTCGCCGACCACGAAGCTGATGGCGGAATCGGCAACCCAGCCATCGACGTTGATCGCCAGATCGAGGCTGACCAAATCGCCGTCCTTCAGGTTGTAATCGAACGGAACGCCGTGCAGTACGGCATCGTTCACGGAAACGCAAATATAGTGTGCGAACGGGCCGGTACCGAAATCCGGAGCATAGTCGACATAGCAGGATTCGGCACCCTTGCGATCGACGATGCGCTTGTGCACGAATTCATCGATTTCCAGCAGATTGGTACCAACTTTGGTAAATTCCTTGAGATCGCGCAGAATGCCGCCGACAAACGGCCGGCAGGCTTCATCTCTTCGATCTCTTTCGGTGTTTTCAGTTCAATCATGCCTCTAACCCTACTTCGTACGCCCTACAGTGCTTGGCTCTCCCTGGCTTTTCTTACGATTATGCAAATCTCACCTTATGCATGCCGTTGCGGAATGATGATTATTCGTTTCAGATACACTGTTTTGTCACCAAAGATGGATAGTGTGAAGCCATGAGTACCACTTTGAATTCGGGTATCGATCCGGCATCGTTCTCCGCCGTGACCGGCCCTGCGCAAGATCTGTTCCGCTATGTCAACGGCCCATGGATCGACATGTATCGTCTTCCTGATGATCGTTCCCGTTATGGTTCGTTCGATAAGCTCGCTGAAGATGCCGAAAACCAGATTCGTGAGATTCTCGAAGACGACGACTGCCCTGCCGAGAAGTCCCACGCCCTGTATGCGAGTTTCCTTGACGTCGACGCCATCAACGCTTCCGGACTCGCGGCCATTGAAGACCAGTTGAAGGCTATTGACGTCGCTGCCGACAAGGCTGAACTCACCCGCTCTTTGGGCGCGATGAACCCGGCTGGCGGCCCTGACCTGATCGGCATTGCCGTGTATGGCGATCCGGGCGCTCCCGAAACCAACATCATCCATATTGAACAGTCTGGCTTGGGACTGCCCGATGAGGCGTATTACCGTGAAGACCATTATGCGCCGATTCGTGAAGCATACGTCGATATGGTGGCCAAGCAGTTGAAGAACGCGAAGCTCGCCGCCGATGACGAGCAGGCCGAAGCTCAAGCCCAGCGTTTCCTCGACGTGGAGACACGTATCGCCGCGAACCATTGGGACAATGTGGCAACCCGTGATTCGGTGAAGACCTATAATCCCACCGATTATGCGGAATTGAGCGGAATGCTCGCCGATTATGATCTCGACACGTGGATCGACGCTTGGCAGACCGCATACGACCAGACTTCCGCCGCTCAGGTGCAGCCGCTTGATTTCCGAGGCATTTTCAACCATGTGGTAGTGCATGAGCCCAGCTTCCTCACCGGTCTTAACGCATTCTGGAAGGCCGCGGATCTCGACGATCTCAAGCTGTGGGCACGCGTGCATGTGATCATTGGCTCCACCTTGGAGTTGCCGCACGAATTCGATGAGACGAATTTCGAGTTCTATGGCAAGACGTTGTCTGGTCAGAAGCAACAGCGTGTGCGTTGGAAGCGCGGCGTTTCGCTGGTCAACGGCATTTGCGGCGAGGATGTGGGCCGCGAATATGTGAAGAGGCACTTCCCCGAGTCGTCGAAGCAGCGTATGGAACAGCTGGTCGGCAATCTGATCGATGCCTACCGCGTGTCCATTTCCAACTCCGCCTGGCTTGGCGAAGAAACCAAGCAGAAGGCGTTGGAGAAGCTCTCCAAGTTCGTGCCGAAGATCGGCTATACGAACCATTGGCGTGACTATTCCGCGCTTGACGTACATGAGAATGCCGGTTTTGCCGAGAACATGCGTGCCGCCAACTTGTATGAGACCGGCTATCAACTGGCCAAAGTCGGCAAGAGCGTCGACAAGGACGAATGGCTGATGAATCCGCAGAACGGTGAACGCCTATA
>ENA-OQJI01000313-OQJI01000313.1-human-gut-metagenome-genome-assembly--contig:-NODE-313-length-11196-cov-1.254404_pt1 | contig 11196 bp, 15 predicted proteins | sample MGYA00242602_ERZ504768 | MGnify/ENA primary metagenome ERZ504768 (study PRJEB26092, sample SAMD00036368) | human gut metagenome | host: Homo sapiens | study: EMG produced TPA metagenomics assembly of...
TGCCGCGCCGCGGCCAACGGCACGGTGGTGTTTGCGGGCAATCTGGAACTTACCGGCAACACGGTGGTCATCGACCATGGCTGCGGGATGCGCAGCTACCCTGTACGGGCTGCAGACTCTTTCCGTCTCTGCCGGGCAGAGCGTGGAAAAGGGGCAGGCCGTGGGCGTGCTGGGCGAGGAACTGACCATGGACTTCAAGCTGGGCAGCAAGAGCGTGAACCCCTGGCCCCTGTTCCAGACCAGCGGCGGGTTATTCTGGCAGGAGAAGGCTGATCCTGCAAAAAATCTGCAGAAACCTGTAACGCTTTCTCCTTTTCTGCGTTATTGGGGTGAAAGGCCATGAAAAAGGAGGGCAAAAGACGATGAAAACGAATTGTGATATCATCCGTGACCTGCTGCCGCTGTATGCGGAGCACATCACCAGTGAGGCCACCAACGCGCTGGTGGAAGAGCATCTGGCCGAATGTGAAGCCTGCCGCGCCGAGCTGGAACAGATGGAGCAGCCGGTGCCGGTGCGGCCGGAAGCGCAGCCGGATGCGCCCCTGCGCAGGATCAGGGCCGCCCTGCAAAAAAGGAGCATCCGTGCAGCAATCGGCTCAGTGCTGGCGGCCCTGTGCGCTCTGGCACTGATATTCTGGATGGGCACTGCCCGCGTCCCGGCCACCACAGAGCAGGCTCATTTCTGGACATACAACCGCAAAGAGAATGGCGCAGACATCTGCATTCTGGAAGCGCAGGGCGAGGGTGTCTGGCTGGATATGGAGGGCACCTTCAGCTGGGGCAAGCCGCAGATCACTGTGCGGGCCATGCGCTACCGCTTTCCGGGCGTGCATCGGGTACTGACAGCCCTGGTGGATTCTGATCGATCCACTGTATGGGTCATGGTGTCTCGCACCCAGCTGCTGACCGTGGACTGCGCAGACCAGACCCTGTACTACCGCGATGGACAGCTGGTAGACCGCTACATCGTGCAGGAAAACCCGGACGGTACCTTCGACTACGCCTACGGCACCGACCAGGAATACGGCATCGACTATAAGAAGGGCTGAGCCTATGGACATCGACAGCGTTTACCGGCTCTATTTCCGGGATGTGTTTCTGTTCCTGCAGGGCCTGACCCACAACGAAGCGCTGGCCGAGGAGCTGACGCAGGAAACTTTCTTCAAGGCACTGGACGGTCTGAAGGACTACGATGACCGGCAGGATGTACGGGCGTGGCTGTTCACGGTGGCCCGCAACGCCTATTATTCCCATTGCCGCCGGACAAAGCGCACTGCCCCGCTGGAAGATGCCGAAACCGCCCCCGCCGACACTCCGGACATTGCCCAGCTGCTGGTGGACCGGGATGCGGCATTCACTGTACATCAGTGCCTGCACACGCTGGACGAGCCTTACAAAGAGGTGTTCAGCCTCCGGGTATTCGGCGAGCTGCCCTTTGAGCGCATCGGGCTGATCTTCGGCCACAACGCCGCATGGGCCCGGGTGACCTACTACCGGGCCAAGACCCAGCTGCAAAAGATGCTTTCCGCTTTCACCTGACATTTCCTATCACAGCAGAACACCCCCGGCCCAAAGGCGCGGGGGTGTTCTTTTTGAATACAAAAAACGGCTCTGCCGAAGCAGAGCCGTAAAGATACATCTGAAATAAATCAGCGCTTGGAGAACTGGGGTGCACGACGTGCAGCCTTCAGACCGTACTTCACGAAACCGAAGCTCGATTTTGCTTGATTTTACGCGGTTTTTCAAGCTTTTTGCTCTTCGTCCACCAGTTCTTAAACCCACGATTTTGTAGGCTTTTGTCGGATTTTAACCCTAATCTTTTTTTGATGTGTCGATTGCTCTGTTGATCACCCCATGTAATTGGGCAGGTTTATTATACTTGACTTTGGCGTAAATGTCCATAGTCACCTTGCTGTTTTCGTGTCCGGCAAGATACTGTACGGTTTTAGGATCAACCGAAGCATAAATCAGGTTCGTGATATAAGTGTGACGCAATTGATGCGGTGTCACTTGAAAATCCATCGTATATACCAACTTCGGATTGTTCGGCTGATGCTCTCCAAGCTTCGGCTTTACCACATGCTTAATCTTCTGCCCATTCACATAGGTGTAATAGCAGCGTTCTTCCGTAGAACGAACTGCTATGTACTTCCACACCCTCACGAACTGGGATTCAGCCAGAGCGTTACCATTCCTGTCAGAGATCACATATTCCGATTTTGACTTTTCTTTTTCCTCTTTCAAACATTCCACCAGCTTGCCCGGAATAGGAATGTCCCTTTTAGCTGCTGGCGTTTTTTAATTCTGTTGAAATTACCGGACGATTATTCACAGAACGCCATGCTCGCCGTACCGAAATATATGGAGTGGCTTCATCCAGGAAAACACAATCCCATCGCAGTGCAAGAATTTCTTCTCGCCGCAACCCTGCGTACAACCCAATCATTACGAAAACATACGGTGGTAATCCCCTGATTGTATCCAGAAGAATTTTCACCTGCTCATCCGTCAATGCCTTCTTTTCCTGCTTTGGTGTTCCGCCTTTTGCGGAAAGCGGCGCAGCCGGATTATAACTGATGATTTTGCTTTCTTCTGCTGAATAGAAGACACATTTGATCAGCATATTCATTTTGCTGTACAGGGAAGCTGATTGCTTGGAGATTGGAACCAGCAGCAAGCGAAGGTCATCGGTCGTCACTTCGTCCATATACATATCTCCAATAGCTCCAATAATGTATTTTCTTATCGTGCGCTCATATCCGCTCAATGTGTTTTCTCGCACACTCGCCGAACGCATCTTCAACCATTTTTCGCAATACTCAGCTACTGTCGGATTATTCTTCCGGAATATTTCATTCTCGATACTGCGCTTCATCTCAATGGATTTATCGTACAGCTCTTCAGGAGTCTGTGCATATAGCGAAATCCATTTTCCATCCGCATCCTGCATTCGTGTTCTGTAATATTGAACACCCCTCTTCATAATTGTTCCATATTCCGGCACTACTTTTTTTTCTTGCCATTATTGCTTCCTCCATTTTCTTGATATCCAAATTGATCTTTGCTCTTTAATTATCCAGAATGCTGCTCCGGTTCTCAAGGATGTCGGCTATAAGTAAAAAGAGCAGGGATTATCCCTACTCTTTTTGATCTCATTCATGAAACGGTCTGGCCTATTCTGCATCCCACAGTGTAAAGGTATCCTCTAATATGCCCGCCAGTTCATCCGGTCGGTTATACTTTGCCTTTGCATAAATGTCCATCGTTATCTTGCTGTTCTCATGACCGGCAAGATACTGAACTGTTTTAGGATCAACCGATGCGTGAATAAGATTTGTAATATAAGTATGCCGCAGCAAGTGTGGTGTCACTTCAAAATCTAAGCTATAAACCACCTTTCCATTATGCGCAGCTCTTTCGCCCAGCACCGGTTTCACCGTATGCTTCACTCGTTTTCCATTCTCATAACGGTAGTAGCTCCGTTCCTTTACAGTTCTGGTCACAATATACTGCCAGAGCCTCTTAAACTGCGTATATGAAAGCGGTTCACCCTCGCTGTTCGCAACAACATAGTCTGATGTGGAAGTCTCCTTTGCTTCTCTCAGGCATTTCGTCAGGCAATCAGGAAGCGGTACATCTCGATGAGCAGCCTTTGTTTTCAGTTCAGACATTATTACCGGTCGATTGTGCTCTGTATGCCAAGCTCTGCACACTGTCAAATACGGTGCTGCTTCATCCAGAAAAACTGAATCCCACTGCAATGCAAGAATTTCTTCTCGCCGAAGCCCCGCATACAAACCAAGCATCACAAATACATACGGCGGCAGTCCTCTTATCGCATCCAGCAATCTCTCCACCTGATCATCAGTCAAAGGGTTTTTCTCTTTTTGAGGAACGCCTCCGTTCTTTCCAGACAAATAAATTGTAGGATTGTCCTGAATCACTTTGCTTTCTTTTGCCGCCGCAAAAATGCTCTTATAAAGTATATTAACCGATTTGTACACAGACGCTGATTTTTTTGGATACCGGAACCAGTGCCAGACGAATATCATCTGCTGTAACATCTGCTATATTCATATGACCCAGAGGCTTTATAATATGCCGGTTTACTTTCGATGTGTAATCCGTCAAAGTAGTGGCTCTTACCTGTGCGGATTGTAACAACAGCCACTTTTCGCAATACTCCTTTACTGTGGGGGATGATCTGCGAAATGTATTATCCTCAATCTGCTCTCTCGCTTCGAGCACCTTATCATATAGTTCTTCACGGGTTCTACCATACAACGCCACCCGCTTTCCATCAGCATCCTCAATTCGAGTCCGGTAATATTCCTTACCCGCCATGATGACGGTTCCGTACTGAGGAATCGCATATCTTTTTCTTGCCATCTTCGACACCTCCAAACTTTTAGCTGATATATTCATTATTGCGAATAACCTGCCAATACTCAACGATGTCGAATTTCGCTCCTGGCTGTTCTTTTCCTTCGGAAAGTCGGATTGTTATCCTTCGGCCTTGCACGATGTGTAGACCTTGCAATATACTCCTGAAGTCCAACTTCAGTAAAATAAACACAGCCATTCTCAACATACTGAACGTAAGTGATCAGCCCTTCCATTCTTGCATGATCCAAGGTGTCCAGGCTAATTCCCAACATCTCAGCGGCTTCTTTACGCTTAATCAATTTATCCACCATCAAAATTCACTTCCTTTCGGCATTTGCCTTGTCTTTTTTTCTCTGCCTGTTCCGGAATATAATATCCAAGCTGCACTTTCACAGCTTCATCAATTCCGCGCATCTGTCCCTTACTTACCTTGCCGAGATACCGAATTACACAGGTCTTATCACATGTATCAAGCTGCTCCGCCAATACCATCGAAGATCTTGCCAGCCCTTTTGCCTTCCGAAGGAATAATGTGTCGGCTGGCTTCTTTTCTTTTGTATCTTCGTTGTCAGAGGAGCAACCGTAATCGTCGGCGAATAAAAGTTGCCGACATCGTTCTGAAGAACCACTACCGGACGAACACCGCCCTGCTTTGATCCTATCGGAACACCAAGATTGGCAAGGTAAATATCTCCTCGCCGGTAAACCCAGTTTTCTTTCATCTGGTTGCCTCCAATCCCATAATCATCTATGGATAAAAGCTGACAGAAAATAATACAAATGCTTTATTCTGACAGCCTTTCTTAAAATATGGTTTCTCTGTACTTTTTCTTGGCACCCCAGAGATCGGGGATTTCTCACAAGCGGCAGTGTGCTTCACTGCTCCATTGGAATTTAACCATCCCGCCTTCTTTATGGCCGGACCGCGAATTACGGAAGTATCATTGTCCCTGACAGGCTTTTACACCACCGTCGGTTGCAATCCGACATTTGCTGCTGCGATTTCGCTTCGCCCCTGTTGGGCATCATGGCGTGCAGTCGAAGGCTCGTTCTGTCAGTAATGTACTTGGAGAATGAGTATTCAATTTTCATAGTTCATCAGCCTTGTTGCCTTAGCTGTAAAGTAAGTATAAAAGAATGCGGTTTTACATAACACGCCGGAAACTGCGACTTTGCCCACCTAATTTTGCGAGTTCACATCAGTGCTTCCTGAAGCTGCGTAATGGCATCCTGCACTCTCTTTTTCAACGCATCCACATCCTGTCTCTTGCCAATGATCAGATAATCCAGCGTTACTCCAAAGAATTCCGAAAACAAAATCATGTCATTATAAGATGCCGATATTACTCCGCGCTCAATTTTGGAAATGCGTTTTGCATCAATATCAATCGCCTCAGCCAGGGCCTCCTGCGTATACCCTTTTGATTTGCGTAATTCCTGAATTCTTGCTCCACATACATGCTGATCGTAATACATACGTTTCTCCTTCCGCACAGCCGGTACAGAACCGGATCGACGGAAGGTCAAAAAATGAGCCGCATGACGGTGAAGAAAAAAATCCTGTGCCGATAAAACAGAACATGGGTATCCCATAATTCTGTCTCATGCGGCATTCGGAAGACTTCGCCTGTCAGCGGCTCCACAGCACAGCTATGACTTATAAAATTGTGTTAATAGGGTTATTTATTGTCATCTCAACCATTCAAAGACGAATAGTAGAGCTGCAATCTCCGTAATCTTCTCATCTCCAAAACATTGAAGACGGTCTCTCGTCCGCAGGCCTTGCATTTTGGTCTGCACATGTCCTCTGGTATCCTCAAAGACGATGATTGAATTGTGTCGGCAATAAGGGCACCTGACAGTCCTGGGCTTTTGCGAAGCGATTGCATCTTTTGCCCGGATGATTTTAATCTGCATTTCCGCAGATGGTTCCGATACTCTGATATTCCTGCTCATGGCCACACCTCCAATGGATCGCGACATTCATAATCCTTTTTCCGGTTCAGATAGCCCAGTTGTTCCAAGCGGATAGCAGCTGCCGATCTCGAAACGCCAAAGACGCCACAAAAAGTATCTATCTTCACCTGGTCTTTGTCATAAAAACGCCATCCATAACAGGTCAGAGGCTTTCTGCTGTTGATGAACCACATCGCCCGATCTACTTCTGACTGGGGCATCAGGATGGCAGCTCCCAGCGAATTGGCCTGCCACTCGTTCCAGTCCTCCTGCGTTCTCAGAACGCGGGAACCTTTTTTCCTCACTTCCGGTCTCTTATGGCAGGCTATCTTTCGATCATCGGCATCCAGCTGAAACAGTATCTGGTGGGCGCACTCATGTGCCAGCGTAAATCTGCGTTTTCCGCAGAGTTTCCGAATATTCTCCGGTTCAATGAAGCTCTTATCCAGAACCACATCATTGGTTTTCAGGAAAATGCTCCTCTGACTTCCGTCAACTTCTATATGATATTCTGTATCCACATACGCGGTCAGACCATAGATGCTTCCGTCCGAGGACAGCTTTTGAAATGACACCTTCAGGTTCAGATAATCGGATGCAAACTGGTCAATGGGTGTCGGAAGCGCGAATCTCGTTGGATCATCTGCTTCGCTGCCGAAAAAGGACTTTTGAAAATCTCTTATCACTGCAACAGCGATTTCTTCTATTTTTTTCTGTGAAAGGATCATATGCACTGCTCCTTTGCCTCAACGAACCATTTTTCATCTTCGTTGAACAGAAAACTCTCATGCCCACCGATCATGACCGTATAACGAATTCCGCAGCCGCCCACTTTCGTGGAAGCCGCCCGACACTTATGCTTCAATCGGTCGATCTCATACACCCGTCCGTCAATCCATCGAATTAGGCGCGGGCGGATATTCCCCTCTGCATCCACATCCAAGTTCACAGGTACATATACTTTTCTACATTTCTGTTCCGACATATTCTACGCTCCTCCTCTGTAAACCGGCGAATGTGTTGACTTCTTTTAGCAAAGAACTCACCAGATTCTACCGGTGCTGTATTAACCAATCATTCCTGTCGGCATAACCAAATCCACTTTTCGCTCTGTCGGCATCTTGCTTTTCTGAAAAAGTACCCCATTTTTAATCGCATCTTTCCCGAATCGGAATCGAATCTGCTCAATCGCTGCGTCCAGCCGTTCCTGGCGATCCAGTGATTTCACGTCGGTGAATAGGTCGTATTGTATCGGACAATCCTCTTCAAACAGGTTGATTGCCCGAACCGTCACTGAACGAATCGGATGCTCCCACTGATAGTTCTTTACAAACAGAGCAAATGCGGTTTTCGCCAGATAGGTGGGGCTTTGTGTCGGAATACCAATCCGGCACTGCCACTCTTTCGTGTAAAGCTCGTTGTTGCGGATGGAAATCGCTATTCCGCCAGCTTTCTTTTTATGTGTTCGCAGCTTGGTTCCGATCTCCTGCACCAGTTCCAGCATGACACACCAGACTTCGGCGTTATTCTCCAAATCTTGCATGGTCGTTATCCCGTGCCCAATGCTCTTTACTGGGGAGACATAATCGGAACGCACAACCAGCGAATCATCCAGTCCATTGGCATATTTCTTAATCGCCAGTCCATTCTTTCCAAGGCGGCACTTCAAGAAATCATCCGATGTTGCAGCAAGCTCTCCAATGGTATGAATCCCATAACCGGACAGAACCTTCTCGGTCGCTCTGCCGACTCCAAGCAAGTCAGAGGCGGGAAGACACCAAATCTTCTCCCGGAACGAATCTGCTTCGATGCAGGTAATCGCATCCGGCTTTTTCATATCCGACCCAAGCTTGGCAAAAATCTTGTTGAAACTCACTCCTGCGGAAATCGTAAGTCCCAATTCAAACTTAACCGTTCTGCGAATTTCATCTGCAATTTCAAATCCGGTTCCCATGCAGCCGCTTCCGGTCACATCCAGCCAGCATTCGTCCATCCCATACGGCTCGATCTGATCGGTATAGCGACCGTATATTTCACGAGCCAGCTTTGAAAACTTCATATATTGCTCATAGTGCGGCTCCACGATCACAAGATCCTGGCACTTCTGCTTTGCTTGCCAGATTGCCTCTCCCGTGGAAACGCCAAACGCCTTTGCTGCATAGTTCTTCGCAAGTACGATGCCATGCCGTTCCTCCACAGAACCGCACACTGCCACAGGCTTGTTCTTCAGTTCCGGGTTCAGCATACACTCGACAGAGGCATAGAAATTATTCATATCACAATGAAGAATCACTCTTTGCATCTCGTATTCCTCCTCTCCGTTCGTGAAAGCACGAACAACTTTTCACGAACGCATTGACACACAGCATTTCTTGTGATACTATAATTACACGAATTGTATTTCGTGTTTTCATCGTCATTATAGCAAGTACAGTTTTTCGTGTCAATATGATTTTATGAAAAAGTGTTCGTGTTTGTTATTAAAAAAGAAAGAGGTATTCCTATGGTCTTCAAAGAAAGGTTGAAAGAAAAAAGAACAGAAGCCAATTTAACTCAGGTAGAACTTGCAGAGAAGGCCGGTGTAACCGCCCGCACAATTCAGAATTATGAGCTTGGCAGCCGTAAACCATCCAATATGGTCACGATCCAGAAGATTGCGGATGCGCTGAATACTACTACTGAGTACCTGCTGGGAAGCAGCGGCACCTATGTCGTAGAAGCTCATGAAAAAGGCGGCGCAAAAGCAGCGAAAGATATTGAAGAACTGGTCAGCGAAGTGACCGGTATGTTCGCTGGCGGCGAATTAAGCGAAGATGCCATCGAAGGAGCTTATAAAGCTCTGACCGATGCCTACTGGATTGCCAAAGAGAACAATAAAAAATACGCCCCGAAAACGAGGCGTAAAAAAATCCGATCAGTGATAATTATCGTACACACTTTTCGCTATACTGTAAACTGGAGGTGGTATGATGAATGCGGAACAGCTTTCACGGGTCGGTGAGAAACTGGTAAAACGCTGCGGTTCCAGAGACCCTTTTGAAATTGCAAGGCAGCTTGGTATCAATGTCATGCTTTGCGAAAATTTTGGTTCCCTGAAGGGAATGTACCGGGTGATTAAGCGAAATCGCTTTATTTTCCTGAATAACAGTCTGGATGAAAATATGCTGCGCATCGTGTGCGCACATGAATTAGGGCATGATCAGCTTCACCGGAATATGGCGAAAACCACCCCGATTCATGAGTTCATGCTCTACGATATGAAATCCAAACCGGAATATGAAGCGAACATCGTAGCAGCAGAGATTCTGATGGACAGCGATGAAGTCCTTCGTTACATCTATGAGTATGGATACACAGCCGAGCAGATCGCCAGTGCGATGTCCACCGACATCAATCTGGTTGCGCTGAAGGTAGCGCACCTGGCTACACTTGGCTATAATCTGCACGCGCTGGAACACAAGAGCAACTTTTTGAAATAACGTACCTTTGAGGAGTCTGGACTGGCTCCTCTTTTTTGTTGCACAATTATCAACCTAACATCTGCATTCCATACAATCTCGATATTGTCCTCCTGTTGTTCTGCGTTATGCTTTCTCCGTGCATTTTCGTATTATTTATTCTGCCATCTGACTTCGCCCTTGGACAGAAGCGGATAACAGATCAGCTGATCTGAATCCAGATTTTCCGCATGCATGTCAACCGCTGTGATCTGATGATTATCATAAGTCGTATAATAATAAATACCTTTTGCTGTATTACAACAGGACGTGTATATCGTGATCTCATATTTGCCTTCTGTCACCTCACAGCATCCACGCTGCTGATCTACGGATCCTAAGATATGGAAGAACTGGCTTACACTCTCATCCTCTTCTTCACCGGAGATCGAATTTAATTTTGTAAAGGCAACTTTCACAAATCTTGACTGGCTGGAAAGATCTCCAGGTATTCCCATTCCACCCATTCCTCTGCTATATGCATCAAGCTGTAATACTCCTGCAAAAGTACTCTCCGGCTGTTTTCTGGATACTCCGGCATAATTATTCAGTGCAAACATCTGACTCGGGAATGGTGGATTATTGGTAAGCACTCCTACCGGATTATCATATACATGCAGCCCATCTTTCATAGACTCAACAACGATACAGGAGTCTTTGTCTGCAATGATCCAGTGAAGCTGTGCTGTCGGCAGCTGTTCACTGAATGCTGTGCCTGTCAGTCTCATTGCTGCCAGCTTCTCTCTCGCCTCTGCTACAGTAGCACACTGTGTAAGGATCCATGGGATGAACTCGAACTGTGCCACCTGGCTGACTTCTGTTTCATCTTCCGGCAAAGCTTCTTCATATGCCGCATTGCCGACAAAATTAAGACCTGCCATTCCAAGGCCTTTTTCATTAACAGCATCATAATAAAGCGGATAACCTCCTGCAACAAATGCCATTCCGATCAAAGCATAATGGCTTTTTATCTTCCCGGCAAACCGGAAATCAAATTCGTAATTTCTTGGCGTTATCGTGATCTGTTCCCCATAGGAAAATTCATAATCAAGCGTTCTGCCCATATAAAAATCTTTTGTTTGTAAGTTGCTGCTGTACACATATCGAACACCTCTTCTTTCTGCTATAATAGTCCTGCAAACAATCTCATAAACAACTGTCCGAGCCATAAATATGCACTCCGTCCTGTGCGGTACTTTTCGGTCACTTCCCTGCATTCATTCGAGGATTTTTCTTTACACAATAACTCCATATAATTACCGGAATCAGACAAAGCCGAAAAAAGAAAGAAGATTAGGAACCGTAATAATTCTATTCAAATTTTCTTTCTGATTCACTTCACTCTGCATGTACGGTC
>ENA-OQJI01000314-OQJI01000314.1-human-gut-metagenome-genome-assembly--contig:-NODE-314-length-11182-cov-1.159023_pt1 | contig 11182 bp, 14 predicted proteins | sample MGYA00242602_ERZ504768 | MGnify/ENA primary metagenome ERZ504768 (study PRJEB26092, sample SAMD00036368) | human gut metagenome | host: Homo sapiens | study: EMG produced TPA metagenomics assembly of...
GATGGAGCTGAGGCAGAGAAGATTCTGTGGTAGAAGAAAATCAGAACTTACCGGTTGATATGAAAAAACAGGGCGCTGTGCAGGAAATGGCACAGCGCCCTGTTTTGGTAAAAGGAAAGTCAGGATGCCTTTGCAGAATCTTTTGCCGTCGGCATTTTCGCGTATAAGATTTTCAGTATAATCGGTGTTGCAACACTCGAGAAGAGAATCAGCAGAATCACGGCACTGAAGAAATCGCCGGATAAAAAGCCTGCATTCAGACCCTTTTGCGCGACGATCAGACAGACTTCACCGCGGGTCATCATACCGACACCGATTTTCAGGCTGTCGCCCCAGGTAAAGCCGCATCCCTTTGACATCAGGCCACAGCCGATAATTTTTGCGACAAGGCCGACGATGACGAAACAGATGGCAAAGAGTACGAATTTCTCGTTCATGCCGCTGAGCGTTGTTTTGAGTCCGATACTTGCAAAGAAAATCGGTCCGAAAATCATATAGGAGCTGATATCCATTTTTTCTTCGATGTAATCGGAAGAATCGAGGGAACACAGGATAACGCCCGCAACGTATGCACCGGTAATATCGGCGATGCCGAAATATTTTTCGGAAATGTAGGACAGTCCGAAGCAGAGTGCAAGACCCAGAATCGGGAGACGGCGGGTGTGCGGAAATACGGAGTTCATACGGTTGAACAGCTTAAAGCAGAGAAAACCGAGCACAATCGCAAGGGCAAAAAACAGAATGGTGGAGGCTGCTACTTTCAGCGGATTGGATGTCGGATCTTTAAAACCGATGACAACAGTCAGCACAATGATACCAATGACATCGTCGATGATGGCTGCATTTAAGATGGTTGTTCCAACCTCTGTTTTCAGCTTGCCGAGTTCTTTCAAGGCCTGTACGGTGATGCTGACAGATGTCGCAGTCAGAATAACACCGATAAAAACAGCGTGGTAAAATTCTTCCGTTCCGACAGCAGAGAAGCCATAAAAGCTCATGTATAAGATGGCTCCAAGAACGAGAGGAACAAAAACACCGGCACAGGCGATCAGCAGGGATTTCACTCCGGTGCGGAGCAGATCCTTCAGGCTGGTGCCAAGACCTGCGGAGAACATCAGCAAAATGACACCGATCTCCGCCATCTGTGCGAGAAAGTCAGACTGCTGAACGAGTCCCAGCACACTGGGTCCAAGGACAATACCGGCAATCAGCTCGCCCACAACCTGCGGAGCCTTGCATTTTCTGGCAAGAATACCAAACAATTTTGCGAATACGATAATGATTGCCAGGTCTTTTAAAATGACATACGTATCCATGAAAAAGATACCCCCTTTTATGAAGTTTATGTATGTGTCGGCAGCTTGAAAGAGCAATGCCGGAGTTTGATACGCATACATTTTCAGTATAACAAAAATTGAGAAAAAATACTATCGGCAAGAAAGAAAAAATAAAGTAAAACGGAAAAAGAGATATAGAAAAGAGCATGTAGATATAGTATGATCAAAGCAGCAAATAAATTTTACATGGAGTTCAAAAAGCGGGATCAAAAAAAACGAAAGGGGAAATAAAAAATGAGAGTTGGGAACGTGAAAGAAATTGTATTTTCCAAAGATCCAAAACAGATGAACTGGCTGCGGGAGGATTTCCCATACGCCGAGGTGAAATGCCCGCCGGAGTTTTCGGCTGAGGTGCAGAATGAGAAAGACGGAGATGTGCTGACAACGAAGATTGTGGTTTCTTACAACGGTGCGCATCCGTATTTTACAAATGCCGGAAGTATTGGGGTTTCATTTCCGTTGCAGGATCGCTACACGGACAGTGTGACCTGCCGGGATTACCGGTGCCATGCACATATTTTTCTGCGGGGGAAAATACCAGTTATATCATGGCACTCCGCATGGGCGGTGCGGCTCCGCATCTGGGAATGGTACTCACAAAAGGCAGTCTTTCTGCTTACAGTATTGAGCGCGATCTGAAACTGCAGAGCAATGACAGAGGCTGCTTCTGGCTGCACCCGTCCGCACAGGAATTTGCGCCGGGAGACACGATGACGCTGGAGTGGAAAGTATTTCCGCATCAGGGACGCGAAGATTTCCGGGAGAAATTAAGAGCATTTTCCCAGGTGATTCTGGTGGATGCGGAGCAGTATGTGATTTATCCGGGAGAGACGAGTAAGGTAACCATTGAACCGGTATTTCCGGCGGAAAAAGTGACGGTAAACGGAACATCGCTGGAAAAGACGGAAAATGGTGTTTATGAATATCTGTTTGAAAATGAAAAAAACAGGGGAGTATGTACTTTCGATCTGTGCCGACGAGGTGAAAACCACCTGCCGTCTTCTCGTGCAGGAGCGGCCGGAAACACTGGCGGCAAAACGGTGTGCGTTTATCGTCGATCACCAGCAGTATCATGGAAAGATCAAAGAACTGCAGGGTGCCTATCTGCCGTATGATAACGAAGAAAAAATTCTCGTCTGCACGCCGGAAAACGATTTCAATGCCGGACGGGAGCGTACCGGTATGGGTGTGCTGATTGCACGGGCACTGCAGCAGAATCTTTTAAAAGACCGGGAAAAAGCGGAGCAGAGTCTTCGTGAGTACCATGCATTCTATCTTCGCGAGCTGGTAAATGCAGCAACAGGTCTTGTTTGCAACTGTTCCGGAAAGGACAACAGCTATTTCCGGCTTTACAACTACCCATGGGCAGTGACATTCTTTCTTGAATGCTGGAAGCTGTGGGGAGAAAAAGAAAATCTGAAGACAGCAGTTCGTATCACAGAAAAATTTTATGAACAGGATGGATTCCGTTTTTATCCGATTGAAATGCCGATTGTGATGCTCTGTCAAGAGCTGAAAAAAGCAGGAGAACAGGAGGATCTGAAAACAGTAAAAGATCTGTTCCGACGTCATGCCGACCAACTGATTGAGATCGGAACGGCTTATCCGGCTTCGGAGGTAAATTACGAGCAATCGATCATACAGCCGGCGGCCGAAGTCATTCTTCAGGTTTACGAGGTGACCGGGGAAGAAAAATACCTGCGCGGAGCCGAGCAGCAGATCGCCGTCCTCGAACTCTTCGACGGCCAGCAGCCGGACTACCATCTGCATGAAATTGCAATCCGCCATTGGGACGGCTACTGGTTCGGAAAACGCAGAGTCTTCGGAGACACCTTCCCGCACTACTGGAGTGCAGAAAACGGTCGAACCTTCAAGCGTTACGCTCGCCTGACCGGAAACGAAGAATATAATATCCGCGGTGAGCATTCCCTGCGCGGCGTGCTGTCCATGTTCTTTGAGGATGGAACAGCGACCTGTGCGTACCTGTATCCGTATTCCGTCAACGGACAGAAAACCGATTTTGCCGATCCGTATGCCAATGACCAGGATTGGGGATTATGCATGAACCTGGAATAAAGAATGACCAGAACCTTCAAACTGAAATCATACAGAGTGATTCAGTTTGGAGGTTTTTTGAAGGTTCAGATTGCAGCACGGAATCTGGCGGATGATTTGCAGAAGATATTACAGGCCAAGGCAGTTTTAAAAGAAGAAACCGGCGCGGAACTATTTATGTAATCTATGATTTCTGCCGCTTCGCAGGCGTTTCCCCATGGTATTACTGAGCAGATGTGCCGATAAAAGAAAAAGAAGAACTTTGCCGGAAAGAATCGGATGTGCGGACAGATTTTCCATCGGTAGAATACAGGAGCGTTTTTATCAAGGATAAGGAAGAACCGGAGCACTGGGCGCAGCTTCATATGAAGGAAGATACCATGGATTGTATGTGACAGAGAACGACGATTAAAGAATTTGAAAAAGCAGAAAACAGACACTTGAAAATAAGAAAAAATTTTAAAATAGCGTATGAAATTTTTGCGATTTGGAGTAGAAAATTTCATGCGTTATTTTTAATAATATCCCAAAACACATTAATCCAGTGGTCACAACCTTAATTTTGTGGTGTGTTTTTCGGCACTATGACGGAGATATAATAAAACCACAAAGAAAAAGAAACAAATTCACGGAACTATTGAGAATCAGATATGGCAGCGAAATGTTTTTTGCGGAACTCCTGATTCGGAATAGGAAAGAAAGAGAGGGAGAGCTGTAATGAAAAAAGCAGGAAAAGGAACGGCGTTGAAGCAGAAGAGAACCTGGAAGCAGGAAGTTCAGCATAACTGGCCGCTGTATGTACTGATTTTACCATCGTTCGTGCTGGCAATTATTTTTTGCTATGTGCCGATGGGCGGTCTGGTGATGGCATTCCAGGATTACAAGCCGTGGCTTGGCATCACCGGTTCACAGTTTGTAGGAATGGATAACTTCCGACAGATCTTCGAATTCAAAGAATCGTATCAGGCGATCATCAATACGCTGATCATCGCTGTCAGCAAAATTATTCTGGGACTGATTGTTCCGATTATCATGGCACTGCTTCTGAATGAAGTACATAACATAGGACTGAAAAAAGGAATCCAGACGCTGGTTTACCTGCCGCATTTCCTTTCCTGGGTTACTGTAGCCGGAATGCTCCGCGATATCCTCGGAACCGACGGTATCGTCAACATGGTACTTCAGAAATTCGGTATTGATCCGATTTTCTTCCTCGGCGAGGCGGGCATGTTCCGACAGATCGTCGTTGCGTCCGACCTGTGGAAGGGCTTCGGATTTGGAATGATCGTTTATCTGGCAGCCATCTCCAACATTGACCAGAGCCTCTACGAGGCAGCCGAGATGGACGGCGCTAACCGCTGGAAACAGACATGGCACATTACACTTCCGGGCATCATGCCGATGATCATCGTCATGGCAACGTTAAGCCTTGGAAACGTCCTGAATGCCGGGTTCGACCAGATCTTCAACCTGTATTCCCCACTGACTTACAGCACCGGTGATATCATCGACACCTACGTTTACCGTCAGTCACTGATCAATGGACAGTACAGCTTTGGTACCGCCGTCGGCCTGTTCAAATCGGGAATCAGTCTGCTGCTTACTGTTGCTTCTTACCGCATCGCCTATAAGGTAGCGGGATATCGAATTTTCTAAGAGGGAGGACATAAACATGCGTCATACATCGACAAGCAGAAAAGTATTCGTTGTCTGCAATACGATTTTTCTGGTAACCATGGCACTGCTTTGCATCCTTCCGCTCTGGAACCTGCTGGCAATCTCTTTCAGCGGAAAGAGTGCTGCAAACAGCGGAGCCGTTACCTTCTGGCCCATCGATTTCACACCGCTGGCCTATGTAAAAACTTTTAACAACAATAACTTCATCCGGTCCATGATCATTGCATTCCTCCGAACCTCATTTGGAACACTGCTCAGCATGTTCGTCATCACGACAGCAGGCTATGCACTTTCCAAAGAATTCCGCGGCAGAACACCGCTCATGTGGTTCTTCGTATTCACGATGCTGTTCGGCGGCGGTTTGATCCCAAGCTACATGGTCAATGTTTCTTTAGGACTGAAAAACAACTTCCTGGTTTACATTCTTCCGGGAGCGTTCGGATGCTACAACCTGATTCTGATCATGAACTTCTTCAAGTCGATTCCGAAATCCCTCGAAGAGGCGGCACTGATCGACGGAGCGAGCTTCTTTACCGTACTTCGAAAGATTTACCTTCCGCTCTCCAAAGCAGGTCTCGCAACCGTAGCACTGTTCATCATGGTTGGTTACTGGAACGAGTGGTTCACCGGAATCCTTTACATGTCCGATACGAAAAACTATCCGCTGGCATCCTTCCTGCAGGTGATCGTTGTGCAGGGAAACAATCAGGATCTGTCGCTGGATCCGGCATCTGCGCTGGCTATGTCGGAACGTACCATTAAAGCGGCACAGGTATTTATCGGAGCGCTTCCGATTCTTCTGGTTTACCCGTTCCTGCAGAAATACTTCGTAAAAGGTATCGTTATGGGAGCAGTCAAAGAATAATTTTATGAGAGAGATTTTTCTGAAAAAATCCGGTTTGAAAAACGTGCTGTAACATTATAAAATAAATGATGGAGGAAAAGAGGCATGAAAAGAAAACAGAGTACAGTAATCTTATCAGCGGCAATGGCAGCAATGATGTTGATGAGTGGGTGCGGCAAGGATGGTGGATCTGCGCAGCAGGAAACCGCAACGAAAAATGCAGATGGAAAGTACGAGCCGACACTGACAATTACCATTGCAAAACAGCTGGACGAGAACACAGGAAGATATGGTGATGGAGAGGACATCAACAATAACCCGATGACGCGTCTGACCGAGGAAAAACTGGGATTAAAGATGGAAACAACGCTTCTCGGCGGAGATGCCAGCAACTATGACACCAAGCTGCGTCTGGCACTGACAGGTTCTGAAAAACTTCCCGATATATTTCCTGTTTATGGAACACAGATGATTTCCGATATGATTGAATCCGGACAGGTCAAAGCAATTGATGACGATATCGAAAAATATATGCCGGATCGTCTGAAAGAGATCTATGATAAATATCCGGAAACCTTCTATCCGGTTACGAAGGATGGAAAAACGTATGGAATTGCCTGCACACCGTGCATGGATGCAGAAGAAATCATGGTCATCCGTCAGGACTGGCTGGACAATCTGGGGCTTCAGGCACCGACCAATCTGGACGAGTTTGAAGCTGTCATCAAGGCGTTTACAGAAGACGACCCAGATGGAAACGGCAAAGATGATACGTATGGATTCACCTATTCCGGAAATGATATTTACAATACCGGATGGGTTTCTGATCCGGTCAACGTGTTCTCTGCGTATTCCGGGAAATTCATTCCGGGCGTATGGCAGGAAGATGAAGATGGAAATTTGCAGTATGGCTCCATCAACGAGGAAAATAAAGAAGCACTGACCCGTATGGCCGAATGGCATAAAAAATGGCTGGATTTTCCAGGAAGCTGCAGCAACGGGTGCGTGGGATGCCATGACACAGTTTACCGAAGGAAAAGCAGGTATCTTTGTTGGAAGACCGTGGACAATTAACTCTGTTGCAGATGTTACTTCTGCTGATCCAAATGCGGTTGTAAAAGGATATCCGAATATTCTGCAGGAGAATGGTGAGCCGACTTATCAGATGGGACAGATCCACGATGGCTGGCTGATGTTCAACAAAAATTTTAACAACATGGAAGCCTTCTTTACTTATTATGATTGGTTGTATGACGCTGTATTCGGCACAGGAGATTTTGTGAATGGCTATCTGGAAGGTTATGATTACGATATTGTAGACGGTGAAGTTGTGTATGATACAACCAAATTTGATCCGCCGGTGACAGATCCATTTATGCCTGGAAAATCTACTGTACTGAAAAATTCACCTGGTGAAAGCGTAGAAATGTATCTGAAGCTCAGGCAGGGGAAGAACCGACAACAGGTGCTGAGAGAACGGCATTATCGTATTTTGAGAGCGCACCGGCGATGGCAGAAGGTTATGTTATTGCAGCAGAGCATCAGGATGAACTTCTGACCAGTCTGTTCAATGCGGCTCCGACCGATACTATGAAGAAAAAATGGGAGCAGCTCCAGACCATGGAGAAACAGGTTTACACAAACATTATCTATGGAAAAGAAGATCCGTCTGCATTTGATCAGTTTGTAGAAGACTGGAAAGCACAGGGCGGCGATGATATCACAAAAGAGGTTAATGAGTGGTATCAGTCGGTAAAATAAGAGCTGCCTGATCGAAAAGATCCGAAAAGTCAAAAATAAAAAGCAGGGAGTTGTCAAAACATGGCGATTCCCTGCCTTTGCATCTCACAATGGTTTGCGTCAGCAGAAAAATTTGATAAAATAGGGGCAGAAAATGAGAGGGGAAGCATATGAAAAGAGTACGTTCAATTTTTGGAATTTTTACCGTTTTTCTGTTGATCATTCTTGCCAGCTTTCTGCTTCTGTCCTGGCAGAGCACGGCAAATTTGAAAGCATCTTTGATTCAGACGGCACAGCTTCAGACAAAATATGCAGCAACGCTTCTGGAACAAAAGGGGAAAGAGATTGAAATTGAAGCAGATGGTATTTTATATGGAGAAAATATGCAGAATCTCTATGCGGCAATTGAAAACAACGATGTTTATGAATATGTACAGCAAATTAATAAAATGAAAAGCTTTTTTCAGGAACGTCAGGGAAGAACGGTCGGAATGAGTGGTATGACGCTGTACTGGCCGAAATCCGGGCGGGAGATCAGCACGCTGCGGCAGGGATATTTTGAGGATTCTTTCTGGGAAAACAATAAGGAAAGTCAGTGGAAATCAGCCAATAAACAGGAAATTTTTTATATGCGAAGACGAACTGTGGAATGGAGGGGAGAAGATCAGGAGGTCTGGCTGGTGCTCCGAATGGATCAGGATTTTCTGTATGAAATCAAGGAGATGGCTGCGGGAATGGACCAGGGAGGCAGTATTTTAATGTTTGGTGGAGAAATCAATGTGCTTTCGCAGAAATCTGTGGAGCAGAATATTGCAGGAATCATACGAACAGAGTAATGAAAAAGTCTGCGAGGTGCGTGTGGGAAAACAGAAATATCAGATTGTGCGTTCAGATGAAACAAAAAATGGAATGCAGCTGGTTTCCTATTATCCGACAAGGCAGATGATGCGGCAGGTGCGGAATATTATGACGATCTCAGGCATTATGCTCGGGGCAATTCTGATTTTTGGAATGATTTACATTTCTCTGTTTGTAAAAATATTTTGATGCAGATGAATCTGCTGACTGAAAAACTGAAACAGGTGGAAGTGGGAGATTTGACCGTGCAGATTTACAAAATGCCGAAAAATGAATTCGCCTATGTATTTCGTCAATTTAACCATATGGTGCGCCGCACGCATGAATTGCTGGAGGCAACGGTAAAAGAACAGGAACTTCGAAACGAAGCAGAAATGCGGCAGTTGCAGCTTCAGATCAACCCGCATTTTCTGTACAACAGCCTTTCCTTCATTGTCACCGCGGCGGACAATCCCGATGCCGTGACAGAGATGGCAGTGCATCTGTCGCAGTATTACCGTTATTGTACACGGAAAAAGTCAATTACGACGATTCAGGAGGAAATTGACTATGCGCGGTCGTATCTGGAAATCATGGCGATGCGAAAAAACATCGAGTATGAAATAGAATCCGATCCAGAACTTGCTGCATGTAAAATTCCACCGCTGATTCTGCAGCCGATCATCGAAAATGCAATTGAGCATGCGATCGAGGAGCGGGAAAATGCAAAGCATATTTATGTAAAGGTGTATCAAAAAGTAAAAGACGAAATTTGTTTCGAAATATCAGACGACGGGAATGGACTGACAGAGGAACAGATTGCGGCACTGAAAGAACGGCTGGCAAGGAAAAACCGCGATGAAAAAGAGGGTGTCGGCCTCTGGAATGTAAATCAGCGGCTTGTCAATTATTATGGGGAACAGAGCAGCCTGCAGTTTGGAGGAAGTATTTGGAAGGGATTGTGCGTTTCCTTTGTGATTGACGGGAAAGAAAGACTGTAAAGAGGCTGTGAGAATCTGGAGTTTTGCGGAGAAAAAAACAAAAGGTTCCGGAGCACAGAGAAAAAGATGGGGGAATTACCTATGAAAGTATTGTTGGTGGACGATGAGTCCTATATGACCGAGTATCTCAAAAAACTGGTGGACTGGAAAAGCTATGGCTTCGAAGAAGTACTGACGGCGTCGGGCGGCTCTATTGCGCGCGATCTGATTGAGCAGAAAAAGCCGGAACTTCTGGTGACAGATATCCGCATGCCGCGCGTGTCAGGGCTGGATCTGGTGAAGTATATTGACGAGAAAAATTATCCGACGAAAACAATTATTCTGTCCGGCTACAGTGAATTTGAATATGCTCAGCAGGCGCTCCGCTATGGAGTGACAGAATACCTCGTAAAGCCTATCCTGAAAAAGGATTTCCAGATATCACTGGAACATGTGATGGAAAAATTTTTCGAAAAAGAAGAAAGTTTTCCAGACGACGGTATTTCGGCCGTGAAAAAGTATATCGCAGAGCATGTGGGCGAAGATCTCTCACTGGAAATTTTAGGAGAAGTGGCGCATCTGCATCCGGCGTATCTGTCAAAAACATTTAAAGAAGAGACAGGGAAAAATCTTTCCGCGTATATTACGGATGTGAAGATGGAAAAAGCGGCAGAACTGCTCAGCGGAACAGATCGATGGGTACATGAAATCATGGAAAGCGTAGGATATCAGAAGAGCCAGTATTTTTCAAAAATTTTTAAAGAAAAATATGGCGTGACGCCGAATGAGTACCGGCGGACGCACAGAGGATAACAGAATGAAAGAAAAAATATCTTTATTTTTTTACCGTACGACGGAGAGAAATATGGTTCCCTGCAATGCCGTTGAGCTGACCGAATTCGAAACGGTGGGACCTGAAATATCGAATTTCGTTTTTCGCGGCGGAAAAATTCACGGTACGATTTGTATGAAAAACTGCAGAAATATCCAGTTTACAGATGCAAAAGAAAAGGAGAGATAAGATGTTTAAAAACGGAACCTTATGGAATGATATTGATGGAAACCCGATTCACGCGCACGGAGGATGGATGCTTTCATACGGCGGCTATTTTTACTGGTACGGTGAGGACCGGAGAGAGAATTATTATGTGAGCTGCTACCGTTCGAAAGACCTGCGGAACTGGGAATTTCGGAACCACATTCTGACGACGGAATCGAAAATGGAGCCGTACCGCGTGCGAACGAAACTGCAGCTTATAAGCGAGACTGGCGGAAAAGTAAATCTGGAGCGGCCGAAGGTGCTCTACAACAAAAAGATGGAGAAATTTGTATTATGGGTACATTTTGAAAACGGAAAGATTACACAGACGCTGCCATCGGAATCGCAGAGTGCGACACACCGGACGGAGATTTTGTATACCATGGTCACTTCAATCCATATGGCTATATGTCGCGAGACTGCACACTGTTCCAGGAAGAGGACGGCACCGCGTACTTCATTTCCGCAGCACGCGATAACGCGGATCTCCACGTATACCGCCTAAGTGAGGACTATTTAAACGTCGAAAAACTCGTCCACCGTCTATGGCAGGGCGAATACCGCGAGGCACCGTCAGTCATCAAAAGCGAAGAAAAATACTACATGATCACCTCCTTCTGCACCGGCTGGGCGCCGAACCAGGGAAAATACGCCGTAGCAGACAGTATGGAAG
>ENA-OQJI01000318-OQJI01000318.1-human-gut-metagenome-genome-assembly--contig:-NODE-318-length-11157-cov-0.809248_pt1 | contig 11157 bp, 19 predicted proteins | sample MGYA00242602_ERZ504768 | MGnify/ENA primary metagenome ERZ504768 (study PRJEB26092, sample SAMD00036368) | human gut metagenome | host: Homo sapiens | study: EMG produced TPA metagenomics assembly of...
GAATACAATCCTGTACGCCCTTTTGGTACTACAAACTTTTCTTTGTCTGCTTTAACAGGTTCGTAAGGGTTTTAATCATTGTTCTTATTAAGCCTCCTTCTGTTTCTGTTCGATTGTCGGTTTCATCAATTCGTAATAGGTGTTGGTTGAATGAAGACCAGCTTTTTCGGCATAAGGAACTCGGACTTGATCCACGCCCATATAAATTTCTCAGCCGTCATTCCGTTGTATTTCACAAAGCCGAGAGCCGCAAAAGGGGCAGCTCCCAAAATACACACCCACGATACGGTTTCTGTTCCGAGGTACGGTTTTAAGAGAAAGTAAAGTCCTACCGCTACCGCACAGGCGAGAACAGAAAAAAATGAACTGTCTGAGCGACAGTCCAAAAAACATTGACTCTGTGTAGTTTCGTATCTCACGGTTAATTTTGACTTCCATCAAAAGCTCCTTTCTCTGCGATATGTCTGTTTTGCGTGACGGATTTCATCAGAGCAGACGCAGGTGTCCGCAAGGCAAATTACATTGCCGTTTTTCTTTCCTCCGTAGTACACACAATATTTGCAGTCGCAGTCGGCAGGCGTATAGCCCTGCCATCTATCGTTATTTTTCTTATTTTTCTTCATCAGAGAACCTCCCGTTATAAGCCCATCATTTCACGGATAATTCGGTCGCTCATCTTAACCGCACCGACAAGCACAAGCATATTGAATACCAGTTCGCCGATATATGCCCATACCTGAGTAACGGCTGCTGCGTCAGGGTTCACTACCGGCGGCGTAGAAGCAAATAGGGAGAAGATGATACAAGCAAGTACAATTACTGCTCCCTCAAGCAAAACGGCACAGTAGCTCTTTATAAAGCTCTTACCCACATTCTGCGACGGTTCTCCGGCAAAAGTGGAAAGCGGTATCGGAGCGAGAGCCGTGTACATATACAGCTTGAAAAATCGTCCGTACACCGTCATTATCATAATGAACGACAAGACCGTGATGAACAGTCCGCCGATAAGAGTAACCGCCCACAATGGGATACTCTCAAAAAAATCCGCAGCTTTCAATGGTTGTTACCATTTCAGCAGGTAAGGTCGTTTGATTGGGCGTACCGAATCCCGCAGATGTCATAATGGTCGAAATCGTACCTTGTACGATGTTGAACAGGGCAAGCATAAGCTCCAGACCGTAGGTAATCACACCTTTGGCAATGGCAAATCGAATGAACAGCTTTAGTGCGTGTTCCGGTTTCTTTACATCGGTAAAACTGCCGCAGGTGCGAACCACACCGACAACAAAAAACAGAACAAGCAAGGCAAGACCGATAGCCTGAACCGCTCCGTTGATATTCACCATTACCGACCAAATACTGCCGCCTTTGAACTGTTGCGGCGAAGTGGTTAAGAGCTGCCATATTTCCGATAGCTTGCTGTTCCAAGTTTCAAGGGCATTTTCAAGGTTCTGAACTACCCAGTTATCACTCATCTGTTTGCACCTCCTTTAAGATTAGGGGCATACCTGAAATGCCAGGTATGCCCCGTTTGATAACTGTGTTCTCTTAGCCGGTAATAAGGGTCAGGATTTCCTTTGCAAAGGTAATGATGATACCGCCTGCAAGGGTCAGGAAGCCGTTGGCTCTCTGAGACGGGTCGTGGGACTTCAAAGAGAGACCGACCTGAACGATACCGAAGCCAAGCAGGATAAGACCGATGGCACGAATAAGACCGAAGATGAAATCGGACAGATTGTTGACTACGGTAATCGGGTCGCTGGCGGCAAAAGCGGTAACGCTCATACCGCAAACAAGAGTTGCTGCTGCGATTACGGCGCAGTAAGCACGGAAGCCTTTCTGAACCTTTCCGGTCATAGGCAGCTTCTGAGTAGTTTTCTTTTCGTTGTTCTTCTTAAAAATGTTCATTGTGTTTTCCTCCGTTAAAATAAGTTTTTATTTACTTCAAAATCCTCATCGGACAGAAGCTCGTAATTGGTTTCTCCGTAGCTTTCCTCCGGAAGTTCTTCCGGGTCAATAGAAAGAACGGAAATTGATGAGTGCTTGACGGTAACTTCGCCGTGCTTGTAGGCAGAAGCCTTTCCATCGGTTGTAAGTGCCACATTCGGGTGCTTCAAGATGTCATACTTGAAGTCCATAACGGGGCGTTCTCCACGAATAAACAGAATTGCATATTGGTTATCAAGCATACGAACCTCGTCAGGGGTAAGAAGCTCTCTACCGCTAATCTGATAATTGGTGGAGTAGTTGCCGCTTCGACCGGTACTCTTTCCGAAAGTGTTGGTATCAATGGTTTCCTTGCCGAGAAGCTCGGACACATATTTGTGGGTGCTTTGCTCGTTGCCGCCGAGATATAAAAACTCGTCGCAGTTACCTACAATGCTTTCCCATTGCTTTTCAAACAAGGCTTTTAACTGAGCCAAGTTTTGCAAGATGATACTTACCGACACTCCACGGGAACGCATAACCGACAGTATCTTGTCAAAGTCATCGGGCAGGCTCACATTCGCAAACTCGTCCATCAAAAAATGAACGGGAACGGGAAGCGAGCCGCCGTGAATATGGTCGGCAGCATAAAACAACTGCTGAAAAAGCTGTGTGTAAAGGATAGATACCAAGAAGTTAAAGCTGGAATCGTTATCCGGTATCAAAGCAAAAAGAGCTACCTTTTTCTCTCCGAGTGACGGGAGGTCAAGCTCGTCTGTGGTAGTTAAAGAAGCAAGACTTTCAAGGTTGAACTTTTCCAGTCTTGCCGCAAGGGTTATCTGTATGGACTTTAAGGTTTTCGCTGCACCCGAATGATAGGAACGGTAATACTTGAGAGCGATGTGGTCGGGATTTGACATCTCCAATTCCGCAAACAGCTCATCAAGGGGAGAAGGTCTTGTGTCCTCCTCGTCCTCAATCGCACCGGCTCTTAGCATTTCCATTATCATTGCAAAGTTCTGTTCATCTTCGGGTGCTTCGTAATGAAGATAAAATACAAGTGCAAGCAGAAGCATTGAAGCCGAGGTATCCCAAAAGGGGTCTTGTGATTGACTTCCTTTCGGAGTGGTACTCTTAAAAAGGTTCGTCACGAGCTTTTGCACATCGTTGTCATTCTGCAAATAGACAAACGGGTTATAACAATGGCTTTTCTCCATTGAAATCAAATCGAGAACACGGACTTCATAGCCTTTGCTTTCAAGGAGCTTTCCGGTATCTCGGAGTATTTCGCCCTTTGGGTCAAGAATGACAAATGATGTGTTGCACTGCATAAGATTCGGCTTGCAGTAAAACCTTGTCTTACCGGCTCCCGAACCACCGCACACAAGGGTGTTTAAGTTTCTTCGGTGCTTCTTCGCATTGAGTCCGATACAGACATTTTGCGTCATCAGCTTATTTGCAGAAGCCGGAGACTGTCTGTATTTTTTGTTTACGGCTCTTGCGTTGCCCCATTTTGCAGAGCCGTGTTCCTCACGCCTTCGGTAATTCTTCTGTGTTGAGAAGTAAATCCCAATACCCATTGCATAGCAGAGAAGCAAAACGAGGACAGTTTTTAGGCTGTCCTCGCATAGCTCAATATGGAATGGGTTGTTGAACGCAGTTAATAGGCTCGGCAGTATTTCCGGCAATCCTCCTTTTACAGAGGGTGCAATAAGAAGTGCCAGCCATACGACCGGGATAATACCGATGACGGAAAGAATGATAGCAGACTGCCTTTCGTTATCTCGATTCACAGGAGCGTTCCTTTTCGATAACTCTGAATTTTTTCTTTGGGGCAGTTCCGACCTTGATGATAAGGTCGTCCACCGCATCGGTAGATTTACCCTCGTTCATCAAATCTGTTTTCTCGTCGTTGAGAGAACGGATTATAATGCCGTGTTCGTAATCGTCCAATGCGATATGATACATTTCTTCCTTCGCCATAGTCTCACCTTATCTTTCGTAGTCTTTGCTTCGTTCCTGCTTTTTCTTGTAAAGCTCATCGGAAACACGGGAGTGAATATCCGCCAATGCATTTCTCGTCTTGGAAAGCTCATAGCGAATGTCCTTCGGCTCTTTGCCGGCGAGCTTTTCGGGGATACGGTTGATAGCAAAATTCTGTGTATCGACGCCGTACTTCTTGCAAAGCATATAGCCGATACATACCGCCTGAAAGCCCATATCCGCTCTGCTGTAACTGTCGCTGTTAATAGAGAGCTGTGCGTGGCCAAGCTCCTGTGCTACGCACTGAGCAACCGCTACGCTGTCTCCTACATCACGCTTTACATACAAGGTCTGTTCCTCGTTGTTGTAAAACGCCGCCATATTGGGATACGGAAGCTCGTTTGTTGCTTCCACTTCAACCGGGGAAGAATCCAACATTACGGTAATGAGTGCTTTCGGGTCACGGTTGACAGTCGGTGCAGGCGGTCTTTTACCGTTGGTCTGAGAAACATCAAAGACCTTTTTCACATTGTAGGAAATGCCGGTCGTACCGTCTCTCTTTGCATACTCGACAGGCTCGAGAATGGAAATGCTTTTTGCACCTTTCTGAATTTTCACATTGTCCTTGCTCCAGTCGTCAAAAGTTTTTAAGCTGGCTTGCTTCGGGAAGCTGTTTGAAAATCAGAAGTGCGTTGACCGCAGAGTATCGGTCAAGTCGGCTCTGCGTATCAAGAAACGCTTTGAACTTTTCCGGGTCGGAAACAATCGCCTTTGCGGTGTCGTCCGCCATCTGATATACGGCTTCTTTTTCAGCCTTCATCTTCTCGGCATATTCCTCTTTGGAAAGTCGTTTGCTCTGCTGTCCTGCCTTAGCAGGGGTAAAATTGTTCGTCATTGTGATTACCTCTCTTTCACATTTTTGCTTTTAGGTTTCGGCTGCTGGTGTACGGTCTGTGCCGGGGCGTTCTTGACTTCCGGCTTTGATACCTCCGGCTCTTTGCGTTCTGCTTCTTTCTGCTGCTTGGACTGTGCCTTGTATCGGTCGAGCTTTGCTTTTACCGACGGCTTTCTCTGTCTGTCGCTGACAGTACCCTTATCAGTTTGCATATCTACCGGCTCTGAGTTTTGCCTTGACGGAGGGTTTTTGTCCGTTTTGGCGACTGTGGGGTTTGATTGGGAATACCCCTCTTTCTGAATAGGCTTTCTGACGGCTTCCTCAGTGATGATTTCGTTCTTTGTTTTTGTCGGCTTGTCTTTTTCCAAGCTTCACGCTTTCGTACAGCCTTCTGAGACCTCGGTAACAATCGCAGCCTTATCAACCTTGCCGAGTTCAAATCTCTCAACGATTCTTTGAATTTTGGAAGCGTCCTCTGCACGGGCAATAATATCAATCGGTACATTATCACCCTTCGTGTTTTTATCCCTGAGTACGCAGTAGAGAACGCCGTAGCGTTTTGCCTGCTCGGTAAACTTCTTCAAGTCCTTGTTGGGGATAGAAAACACCTTCAGCTCCTTGCCCGACTTAATCATATTGGTAAGTCGAGCCTTGCCTTTTGTTTTCTGTTCCTGTTTGAGAACAGACACTAAAAGAACGGCAATATTCTTTGCTGCCGCTCCGCTTAATTTTGCGGCTACTTCAAAGCCCTCAAGCGATAGCCTGACGACCTGTTCTGCCGCATCACCTCCGTTTGTCATTACGGTTCTGCTCCTTTCGTTCTTGTTTTTCTTCGTAAACTCTTACCGTTTCAAGGTTGGCTTCAATGACCTTTGACCTTTCGGCTATGTCATCACAAAGACCAACCTCTTTGCGGAGAGTCCACAGCTTGCTCGTGATTGCCGTAATCTGCTCTTTGACATTTGATAGCTCATCGTCACTCAAATTTCTTCTTAACTGTTTTCGCAGGTGCGTTCTATCGTCAGTTAGGGATTTGATTTGCGACAACACGGACTCTTTATATGAGAAAAGCTGCTCGTCGGTAGAAATGTTCTCCCGTCCAAGCAGCCTTGTCTCCTGAGTGATTTTGTCGAGCTTCAGCAAATCTTCTTTCAAAAGATAGTGAAGCCTTGCGGTATTCTGTTTTTTGTACTTCGGCAGATAACCCAGCTTATAGCAGTAATGCAGATACAGCCCATACAGTCCGCCGACCTTTTTGATTTTGTGTTCTCTTGTGGCAATCGGTACTGTGTGACTTTTACCGTTGCCTTTGCAAAAGGAACGATGAGAACCTTTTGATTTTCCGTCAGCCTACGCTTGATTGCGTCCTCGGTATAATTCTCTCCGAGGGATTTAAGTCGTATCGGCTTTTTGTATCCTTTCGGAACAATCGTCCAATACTTTCGGCTGTCGCTGAGGCAATGCTCATAGCCCATCTGCGTGAGAATATAATCAAAGGTCTTTAAGTTGGTGCTGTGTGCAATCGCTTCATCAATGGCGTCACGGGTAATGGAGTATCGGCTCGGCATACCGGCTTGCTCCTGCTTATAGTAATATGAGGATTGCTTACTGCGGTTCGGGTTCGGATTGTAATACAGTCCGTACTTTTCACAGATTTTATCTGCAACCAAGCGAAACTTGAACCACGCTTTTTCATCTCCCCATAACCGCTTGCCGTCCACAAAGGAAACAGAATTGATTACATAGTGGCAGTGCAGGTGCTTCGTGTTCAGATGAGTTGTAACCACCACCTGAAATCTTTTGCCCCACACTTCGTTTGCAAATTCCATTCCGATTTTCTGTGCAAGCTCCGGGGATATATCCTGTTCCTTAAAGCTCAGGTATCCGTGATAAGCTTGAATGCCGTCGTCCTTGCCGTATGCTTTTTTCACAGATATGAACTGGTCTCTTGCGGTCGCAGGGTTGCAGTTGATCCCCTCAACGAAAAACTCACGCTCGGTTTTTTCTTCGTCCTTTGCATAGCTGAGAACATCACGGAGAGCCTGATACTGTTCCTCGGTATAAATGTCTGCCGCTGTCTTTTCGGGATTGGCGGCATAGTCGATTACCTGACCGAGCCTTGATGTGACCGACCACAATTTACTTACTGCCATTTCATATCGCTCTTATCAGGTCTTAAAAAAGTACGCTCCACATCAGCCTGAAACTTGTGCCAACGCTCGGCTTCCTTTTTAAGCTGCGGTGCGTCCACAAATCCGAGGGTGTTTGCTTTCGCCGCAAGCTGATTGATGTTGTTGCCGATAGCGGAAAGCTCACGCATAACATCGTAAAATCTTTCATCGGGCTTTTCTCTCGGCTCGTATCCTTTGAGAAGCAAACGAATAAGTCCGCCCTTCGGAAAGACACGCCCGCTTTGCTTTTTTCTGCAAATCCTGAGCTTCTGCCTTGTTCATCAGAATGTGCTTTTCAATGTTTCTCTTGCTCATTTTTATCGCTGTCCTTTCTGTAAATATAGTGCCTGTCCCGATTTATCTGAAACAGGCACATTGTTGTTACTCCGAAAAAGCCGCCGATGATTAACCCGGCGGCGACCAATACTATCTCCCGCATTGCTTATGCTCCTTTCTTGCTTGGGGTATTAGGGGCAACCCCTAACGATTGTACCGTTTTGGACATTCCTGTCCATAAATGGTCTGCTCGCTAAGATTATGCAGACACTCAGGGTTGCCCCATAGATTGACTTTTATCTCTCCATATCCTTTGAGACCGGCTTATACGGCTTTGCTTCAATACCGTCCATAGACTTGTAAAATCTCTCTGGGTATTTGAACTTTTCCTCGTACTTACGAGCCAGTTCTTTCGGCATACTGAGAAACTTCTCCGACTCAATCGGTGCGTATGCAATGAAGAACTTGCCGGCAATAATGTCGAGCATTTCACGGTTGCTGTCATCTTCACATAGCATTTTTCAATCTTCCAACCGTCCTTGCCGCCGTGTTCATCAGCCATATACGCTTCCAGTCGCACACATTTATCCGAGCCGTCGAGGGAAGAAGCATAGATAGAATATCCGCCCATACCCTCAATGAAAGCCTTGTTGTTACTGCTGACAACATAGGTTCTTTTGTTCCTCTGTGTAAGGCTTGTCAAAGCTGTCAGCCGTAAAAAACAATATATCCGGTTGTGTGGTTTCTTTCTTTTTCTGCCTGCCGGAAATGAGACTTCAACTGCGGATAACTCATCTCAACATTTTCAGGCTCGGAATAAACACCCCTGTTCAGTGGCATACCGTTCATCTTTCCTTCCTCGTTGCAGATGATGGCAACCTCGTCCTCAAAGGGCATATATTCTTCAATATCTCCCTCCACAAGAGACTGCATTGCTTCCAGCGTATCCTCAATCTCAATGAGCTTCGGATACTTGCCCGGCTCAACAAGAATGACGGAAATTTTCTCCGGTGCTTCAACCTTTTCAAAGGTGTCCTCGTGAATATTCAAAGCGAGGGAGCTTCCGTTTTCCCAACGCATATGAATCTGTCCGGCGTCGTCAACGAACTTAACCGTTCCTTTCAGACCGTATGGCATTTGACTTTCGCCAGCCATTTCAGCGAGTACAATCTGCGTACCCTCCGGGTACATTTTCTCTGATTTTCTTTTAGTTTCATCGTGCTAAAACTCCTTTCGGTTTTATTCTTTTATCCCTAAGCGTTTACAAAGAAAGTCGTTGACATCTTTCCCGTATTGGGGAGGGTCGTCAACGACTTCATACTTATCTGACAGAATCGTCTGCAACGCTTTGGTCGCTTTTCTTCCGGCAATATCATTGTCCAAATGAAGAACAATTCGCCTGATTGTTTTGTCCTTTTCAAGCAGCCTGCCGAGTGTAACAGGCACTTTCGAGTCCTCAATTTTCTGCTTTGGAGAATACACTCCCGCAAGAGAAACAAGGTTAAACTGTCGCCAGTCTTTGCCATCCAGCTTCATCAAAGTGGCATAGGAAAGCAGGTCAATGGCACACTCAAAAGATGAACCTCTCCGGTGCTTTCGGCAGTCAGGCGAAAAGAATATTGCTTTTTGCTTCCGGTGCAGTCGCCCATAATCCTTGATTGATTTGTTGCTCTGTATGCGGCGTATTTAGGTTCTTTGTTATCGTCATAGCCAATAAAAACAGCATTATGATACGGAAGCGACTCAATAATTAGCTCCTGTTCCAAGCAGTAATTGATGATTTCATAATCAATGCCACGCCCGAAAAGGTAATCAAATACCACATCGGTCGTAGGACTTTTTTCGGGCAGAAGCAAAGGCTGTTTCTCATAGCTTTTGATATTTTCGCAAGTCGGAAAGCTGACTGAACCGTTTCCCATAATGGTCTGAACCGCCTCGACAAAATCCATTCCACGGACTTTGATAAGGTAATCGAGGGCAGATTTGCCCCCGATACCTCTCGACCACCACATCCATTTTCCGTTGGAAATCTTCAAGCTGTCGTGGGTTCTTGTGGTGTAGGTGTTGCTTGAAAACTTAACAAGCTCGCTCGGTTCATACTCTCTGAGATAGGTTAATAAGTCCATTCGTTTGGCTTCTGTTATGACTTCCGGTGCAATATACGGCATAGGTATCACCGCCGTTCTACATCAGCAAATCGGCAACCGCTTTCTGTATCGGTTCGTTGATACTGAGCTTTGCAATGATAATGAGTATCTTATCAACAGGGCAGCCGATGTCATTCCAAACAGTCCAAGCACCTTCCGCAAGGTCGTCGTTTTCATACAAAGCAATGATTTCTTCCGGCGGGAACACCGTTTCAATGCTCTGTCGAACCAACTCTCCATAGAAAGAGAGTTTTGCATTTCTAAGGGCAAATTCTGCTTCCTTTGCGGGCGGTTTGCTTCTTTTCAATTCGAGATATGCTTTATCAAGTCTCTTGACCACAACCATCATCATTGCGTCAAAAGGGTTGATGATTACTTTTCTGCAAGGGCAGTTTTCTCTTTCCTTATCGGGTGTCATTTTATCGTTCATAGGTTTTCTCCTTTCGTGTGTTCGGCACTTCGCCTCATCAGGCTCACCGCCGACAATTTCATTTTCTGTTTTGTCCATATTGAGCAGGATATTAAGTTCATCAAGCCTTGCAAGTTTAGACCTCAATTCGTCCTCTTGGATAAACGGTTTTTGGACTTCTTTCTTTGCGGTTTCCAACTGATTTTTGGTGTTCTCAAGGTCGTTTTCCGCAAGCGATAAGCTCTCGGCAAATCTGTCAATACCGTTATCAAGACGGATAATATTGCCGTGTGCGTCATCGCCGAGAGAAACATTTCTGCTTGTCGCACCTTTCAGTCGAACCTCATAATTTCGCTCTGCGGTATTAAAAAGCAGCTCCGTTTCAAACCCTCGGTACTTGCCGAGAGGAATAGGGTCGGGACTGTTCATCTGCTTGCAGGCTTCAATGATTGCTTTACCGGCGTCGGCTTTTTCGGAATAAAAAACACCCTTAACCTCCATACCGACAAAGCGGTCGTCCGTTGGTTTCGGGTGCTGTTTCGCAGTTTCTACATCTTGCTTCAAGCCTTCAATGCGGTTTTTCAAAGCCGTAATTCTCTGCGGATAATATTTGATTATCTTATCTTCCAAAGCGTATCTTTCAGAGAGAAAGTTGGATTTTAAGAGCTTCAGCTTTTGGACTTGAATATCCAAATCCATCTTCTCCTTAATATACGGGTTGCCGGTGGCAAGCATTTTAATCTCTGCATAGGACAGAGCGGTTTCATCAATATCCTCGGCAGAACGCACCGGGGATTTGCTCGTCATAATCTGACTGGCGAACTTTTGCTTACCCTCTACAAGCTGATACAGGTATGCGTCGAAGGTCTGCTCCGTTACATAGCGGTAAATATCTACATCAGGATTTGAGTTACCCTGACGGATAATTCGACCGGACGCTGACTCCAAGTCTGACGGTCTCCACGGGCAATCCACATCGTGAAGTGCGATAAGTCTGTCCTGAACATTCGTGCCGGCTCCCATCTTCTGCGTGGAACCGAGAAGCACTCTGACCTCGCCCTTACGGGTCTTTTGGAACAGTTCTTTCTTCTTAACATCGGTATCTGCTTCGTGGATAAAGAGGACTTCGCTTTCGGGGACACCACGCTCTATGAGTTTCTTTCTGATGTCGTTATACACCGAGAATGTGCCGTCATTCTTTGGGGTTGAGAGGTCGCAGAACACAAGCTGTGCCGATTTTTTATCGGCTGTTTCCTCCCAAATTCGATAGATGTTATCGACGCAGGCATTGATTTTACTGCCCTCAAAATCAGGCAGCATATCGTTGAGCATACGTTGGTCAAGTGCCAG
>ENA-OQJI01000319-OQJI01000319.1-human-gut-metagenome-genome-assembly--contig:-NODE-319-length-11134-cov-0.824657_pt1 | contig 11134 bp, 13 predicted proteins | sample MGYA00242602_ERZ504768 | MGnify/ENA primary metagenome ERZ504768 (study PRJEB26092, sample SAMD00036368) | human gut metagenome | host: Homo sapiens | study: EMG produced TPA metagenomics assembly of...
GGTGAAGGTATTGCTTCCGGCCTGGTCGAGAAGATCGGCGAGCCGGTTGACGGCCACTACAAGCACGAGTTCAACGGCGAGAAGCATGAGCTGGAAGAGCCGATCCACGACCACGAGCAGGGTCTGAAGCGCGTGCTCGGCTTCTTCAACGAGTTCGGTCCGAAGCTGGACGAGGCCGGCATCGTGGCTGTTGGTCACCGCGTGGTGCAGGGTGGTTCCATCTTCCCGAACCCGGCCTCTGGTCACCGACAAGACCATCAACCAGGTCAAGGACCTCGCCGTGCTCGCGCCGCTGCACAACGGTCCGGAAGCCAAGGGTGCTGAAGTCATGCGCGCGCTCCTGCCGGACGTCCCGCAGATCTTCGTGTTCGATTCCTCCTTCTTCTTCCAGCTGCCGAAGGCCGCAAGCACCTACGCGCTGAACAAGGAAATCGCCGACCAGTACCACATCCGCCGTTACGGCGCCCACGGCACCTCCCACGAGTTCATCTCCTCCGTGGTGCCGAGCGTCATCGGTAAGCCGGCTGAAGGCCTCAAGCAGATCGTGCTGCATATCGGCAACGGCGCCTCCGCCTCCGCCGAAGTTTCCGGCAAGCCAGTCGAGACCTCCATGGGCCTGACCCCGCTCGAAGGCCTCATGATGGGTGGACGTACCGGCGATATCGATCCGGCCGTCGTCTTCCACCTGATCCGCAACGCCCACATGAACGTGGACGAGCTCGACGCTCTGTTCAACAAGCGTTCCGGCATGATGGGCATGACCGGCTTCGGCGACCTCCGTGAGGTTCACCGTCTGGTCGCCGAAGGCAACGAGGACGCCAAGCTGGCTCTCGACGTCTACGTACACCGCATCGTCGGCTACATCGGCAACTACACCGCTCAGATGGGCGGCGTAGACGTGATCACCTTCACCGCAGGCGTCGGCGAGAACGATGACGTGGTCCGCAAGATGGTGTGCGACAAGCTCGCCCCGTTCGGCGTCAAGCTGGACGAAGAGAAGAACGCCACCCGTTCCAAGGAACCGCGCATCATCTCCACCCCGGATTCCAAGATCACCATCTGCGTCATTCCGACCAACGAGGAGCTGGCAATCGCCCGCAAGTCCGCGGCAATCGCAGAAGCAGGCGAAGACACTTACGGCAACGTCTTCTCCAAGTGAGCGAGGAGATCCCGCAGTCAAATGATTGACGGGACCGTATGAAGAGGACCGTACGTTCCATTGGAAAATGGGACGTACGGTCCTTTCTTTTTCGAATAATCCTTATGTTTCACCGCTTTTAAGGTTTCGATCGCCGAACGTTTCCAATCGTCCCAGACAACGACTTTCCATATCTGTTCATGCTCCGCATAATGGGGGAGGGGCTGGTAGTACGATACGAAACGTTGTTCCTATTACGCACATACGTCGCATGTTGAGAGAAGCGGTTGATTGTTGTGATAAGACGTCGTTTTGTCGGTCTGAATGGCCTCAAGGGCATCGCCTTGATCGCGATAGTGTTGTATCACTGCGACCAGGGCACTCTGCGGGGCGGATTCCTAGGTGTTGACATATTCTTCACCATTTCAGGTTTTCTGATTTTCTCGTCGTTGCTGAATCATATTGATTCCGGCAAGGGAATAGGTTTCAAGGAATACTACCTCAAGCGTCTGCACAGAATATACCCGGCGCTGATTCTGATGATTCCCGTCACCGTATCGTTGGCATGGTTCATCAACCAAGACATGTTGGTGGACATTAACAACCAGATAGTGACGGCTATGCTGGGTTGTTACAACTGGTATGCCATCGGCAGTGGCGCCAGCTATTTCTCGCAGATGAATCCAGACATGTTCCGTCATCTGTGGTTCATGTCGGTGCTGATGCAGTTCTATCTGTTGGCTCCTTTGCTGATCTACCTGCTTCGAAAAATTCTGGTACGTTGGGTGCCGGTGGCGGTACTTGCCGGACTTGCCGTGTGCAGTGCGCTTTCCATGGGATTGCAGTATCACCCGGGAACCGATCCAACCAGAGTGTATTTCGGTTCGGACACACATGCCATGGGACTTTGGCTAGGTGCCATGCTGGCATGGCTGCTGATGATCATACGGCGTGGCAACGGTCGTCCGGAAGAAACGGCGATCATGGAACGCGCTCGTCTGGTCTGGAGCAAGATCGGCCCTGCGGCGGATTTTGTGGCATTACTGATTCTGTTATGGATGATGCAGCACGTTGAGCAGGGTCCTGCTGCCTTCTATGGAGGGATTTTCGCGGCTTCGCTACTTTCAGTGGTTCTGGTCGCCGGTTCCATTCCTTTCGGATCTTGGATGCAGGATCTGCTGGTGTTCAAACCATTTGATGTGGCCGGCCGATATTCATACGGCATTTACCTGTGGCATTGGCTTTATGGTTGTTCACCAAGGCGATGTTCCCCCAGTGGGGTGCTCGGCATCTGGGATGGATGCTGCTAATCACACTCGCTCTTACCGCATGTTGTACCGCCATGTCGTGGAAGTTGGTAGAACAGCCCGTCGCCCGTGGCGGATTTATCGCCATGATTCGCCCGCTGCCAGAAAACGGAATGTGGGATGTAACCAGATGCTGGATTACGATCGCCGTGGTATTGAGTACATGCTTGATGCTGGATACGCGGTAGCCAACGCACCAAAGCAGACCAGTGTGGAACGCGCGTTGGAAGAGAATGCGAAAATGCTGAAAGAGCAGCAGGGCATGCATCTCGACTTCGATAGGAAGCATCCGCCAGCGCCCAAGAAACCCGCATACACCATGCCTGACGGACAGCAGATGGTCGCATTCGGTGACTCGGTGATGCTTGCCTCCAGTAAAGGTTTGCAATCCGTTTTCCCGGAATCACTGTTGATGCGGAAACCTCACGCTCGATGACCAAGGCATTGGGACTTATAGACCAAGCCAAAAGCCAGCCGGAAGGATTGCGCCAATGGGTGCTGGTCGGCTTGGCTACGAATTCAGCGGTGACCGATGGCCAACTCAATGACATACTGAACGACATTGGACCGGATCATGTGCTTGTGCTGATTAATGCGCATGCCCCCGTGTCTTGGGTCCCCGGAACGAACGACGCGTTGAGCAACTTCGCGGCCGCCCATTCCGACAACGTTGTTCTCGTTGACTGGGACGCTACGATTTCGGCGTATCCTGATGAGCTTGCCGGAGATGGTATTCACCCTGGCATGTCCAATACGCTGTACGCCCAGGCTGTCAAGGATGCGATTGCGAACTGGATCAAGCAAGGACACTGAAACATCCTTCTTGCGAATCGCGGCAAAGCAGTTTTGCGATGAATATGAGGAATCCCCCTGACTCGTTTGAGCAGGGGGATTCCTCATAACCTTTAGGATCTGAACGGACTCAGTCTTCCTGATGCTGCGGAGCCGACAGAAAATGCTCTTCACTCGGCAGCAGGGCATTCAACAGCACGGCCACAACGAACGCCACGGCGATGCAATTGGATGCGAAGATGGACTGGAACAGCGGCGGGAAGTTGACGAAAATGTCGCCGACCTGCGTGAAACCGATACCGATGGTGAGACTCAACGCCGCAATGGTGATGTTGCGCTGCGTATAGCCGGCCTCGGAAATCATCTGGAAGCCAGACAGGATGATGTTACCGAACATCATGATGGTGCAGCCGCCAAGCACGGCCTGCGGCAGGGAATTGAACACTTCCGCCACGGCAGGCACGAAGCTGGCTATCACCAGAATCAGACCACCGGAAAGAATCACCTTACGGTTGACGACCTTGGTCATGGCGACCAAGCCGATATTCTGTGCGAACGACGTCAACGGCAAGCAGCCGAACAGGCCGGAGACGGAGGAGATGAGACCGTCGCCTGCAATGGCGCCCGCAGTCTCCTTATCGGTAGGCTGACGGTCGAGACCAACCTTGGTGAGCGCAGCGGTATCACCCAGCACCTCAACGGAAGACACGACATACAGCAGGGCGAAGGAGATGATCGCGCCCGGATCGAATTCAAGCTGGAACGGCATGAAATGCGGCACGGACACAACCTGCAGATTCGCGAAACCAGAGAAATCGACCTTGCCCATGAAAATCGCGACAACATAGCCGACAACCAAGCCGAACAGCACGGAAAGCTGCTTGGCAGTACCCTTCATCAGCAGCTGGAACGCCAAGCAGGCGACCAGCGAAATCAGACCGAGCGTGAGATTCTGCCAGCTTCCGAAATCCTCAGCGCCGGAACCGCCGCCGAAACTGGTGGCACCAACGGAAAGCAGTGAGAAACCAATCGACGTAACCACAATCGCGGATACGATCGGCGGCACGAAGCGACGCCAATACTTGGCCGTCAAACCAAGCGCAACCTCCAACAGGCCACCAAGCACAACCGCGCCGGCGACCGCGCCGTAGCCTTGGTTCTGGGCGATCGACATGGCAGCAGCCACATAGGTGAAGGAAATGCCCGTGACCATCGGCAGGCGGGAGCCGATCAGCCACACGCCATACAGCTGAAGGCAGGTGCCCAGACCTGCCACCAGCAGACCGGCCTGAATAATCGTGGCAGACTGCTCGGCACTCATGTTGGCGGCGGAAGCCACCAAGAAAATCGGAGCCAGATTGGCCACGAACATCGCCATGACATGCTGCAGGCCGAACGGGATGCCCTTCCAGAACGAAACAGGCGCGTCCAAGCTGCTAAGCGCTTCAAAGGAAACGCCCTTCTTCTCGTTCGTGTTGTCTTTCTTCTTCTCTTCTCTCACAATGAATCCTCTCTCATTCATGCTGTGATGAGTAACAGGTTGTAATGGTTTCTGATGCGCGCCCGTGAGATGCGACGATCAGGAGCGGAATTCGATGGTACCGGTTTCCGGATCCATCGACTCCACGATTGCCAGGGAATCAACGTCGTATCCCGCTGCGCGCAGCTCATCGCCGCCGCCCTGGAAACCCTTCTCCACCGCGATGCCGATGCCCTCGACCGTCGCTCCGGCATCATGGCACAGATTGATCAGGCCTTCAGAGCCTTGCCGTTGGCCAGGAAGTCATCAAGCAACAGCACATGGTCGCCCTCGTTGAGATACCTCTTGGACACGATGACGGGGAATTCCTTCTGCTTGGTGAAGGAGTAGACGGTGGTGGTGTACTGGTCGCCATCGAGATTGATGGACTGCGCCTTCTTGGCGAACACCACAGGCGCATTGCCGAAATGACGTGCGGCAACACAGGCGATACCAATGCCGGAAGCTTCAATGGTCAGGATCTTGTTGATGGTTTACCGGCAAAATGTTCCGCCCAAGCGGCACCCATGTGGTCGAACAATTCGACATCGCACTGGTGGTTGAGGAAAGCATCCACTTTCAGCACATTACCTGGCTTGACGGTACCCTGCAGGCGAATGCGCTCTTCGAGCTCCTTCATGAATCCCCTTAGATTGTTGGCCGCATAAGGCGGCGTTGATGTTGACATACGGGTGAACCGCATATAAACGTTCAGCATACGCGCGTCAATTGACCATGCGAGTGTTGCGCTGACCTGCATGTGTGATAGACATGAATTTCGCAGTAATCGACTTCGAATCTTCATGGAAAGAGGAACCGGTGGAGCAGAATATGGGACCAGTCCTGTGCGATCCGCAAAGTCTGATCAAGGACCTCAATCCGCAGCAAATGGAAGCGGTGAAGTACTACGGACAAGCCCTGCTCATCGGAGCTGGTGCCGGATCCGGTAAGACCCGCGTGCTCACCAGACGCATCGCATGGCTGCTGGCACACGGTTTTTGGGCGAGCAGCATTCTCGCCATCACCTTTACGAACAAGGCCGCGGCCGAAATGCGCGAACGCCTTGCGGCCCTCGTAGGGCCTGAAGCCGAACACATGTGGATCTCCACCTTCCATTCCGCGTGCGTGCGCATCCTCCGACGTGACGGCAAGGAAAAATCGGTCTTACCTCAGGATTTTCCATTTATGACACGGCTGATTGCGAACGCTTGGTCAAGCTCATCAGCGGCGATTTGAACATCGATACGAAGCGGTATACGCCGCGCATGCTATTGGGCAAGATCTCGGATTGCAAGAATTCGTTGATTTCATGGCAGGACCAGCTGAAAAGCGTGAACTGCGACTACAAGCCAGGCCAGCGCGGATATCAGGTTTCGGCCGGCGACGTCGACGAGCTGGTCGCCGTGATGTATGCGGAGTACCAGTACCGTCTGGCCATGGCGAATGCCGTGGATTTTGACGATCTGATCATGCGCACCGTCGAATTGTTCCAGCGTTGCCCACAGGTGAGCGAATATTACCGGCATAAGTTCCGTTATATTTTCGTGGACGAGTATCAGGACACCAACCATGCGCAATATGTGCTCGTACGTGAGCTTTCCGGCATTGATTCGGGAGAACAGCCCGATCCACATATGCGAGGGGCAGGCCGTGTCGGACCGTCTTGGATTACGGTGGTGGGCGATTCCGACCAGTCGATTTATGCGTTCCGAGGCGCGGATATTCGTAATATTCAGGATTTCGAGCAGGATTTTCCTAACGCGAAAACCATCAATGCTCGAACAGAATTATCGTTCGACGCAGACCATTCTCGACGCAGCCATGCGTGATCGCAAGAAATGAAAATCGCAAGCCGAAAAAACTGTGGACGGCACTTGGCGAAGGCGACAAAATCGTCGGATACGCGGCCGACAACGCGCAACAGGAAGCCGGATGGATCGCCAACGAAATCGCACGAATCCACAACGAGGAAGGCGTGGCGTATCGCGACATCGCCATCATGTATCGAGCCAACGCGCAATCACGCTCGCTCGAAGAGGCCATGATCAATGCCAACCTGCCGTATCAGCTCGTCGGCGGCACCAAATTCTACGAACGCAGGGAAATCAAGGATGCGCTCGCGTATTTGCAGGCCATCGTGAATCCTGCGGACAATGTGAACGTTCGACGTATCCTCAATGTGCCGAAGCGCGGACTGGCGTTCGTGCGGAAGGACTCGTTGCCTCGTATGCTGATGCCCATGGCACCACTTTTTTCGAAGCGATCGAACATATGGAACAGATCGAAGGCATGTCCACGCGCACGACGAAACCGTTGAGTGCGTTCCGAGACATGATGCATGAGCTTGCGGCTTTTGCGAAGGACCATGACACGAAGCCATCCGAAGTGGTTGCCGAAGTGCTCGCCAAGAGTGGGATTTTGGAAGAGCTGCAGCGCTCCGAGGATCCGCAGGACGCTTCCCGCGTCGATAATCTTTCCCAGCTGCAATCAGTGGCGGCGGAATTCGAGCAGAACACGCCAGACGCCACATTGGCGGGATTTTTGGAAACCACCGCGTTGGTGGCCGATTCCGACCAATTGCCAAGGGAGAACGAAGATTCCGGCAAGGTGACGATGATGACCCTGCATACCGCAAAGGGTCTGGAATACCCGTATGTGTTCCTGACCGGCATGGAGCAAGGCACATTCCCACACCAGCGTGCCATGGAAGACACCAGCGAACTGGCAGAGGAGCGCCGTCTCGCCTACGTGGGCATCACTCGCGCGAAGCGACGCCTGTATGTGACACGCGCGGCCGTACGCGCGCAATGGGGGCAAGCCAGCGACATGATGCCCAGTCAGTTCCTCGATGAGATTCCAGACGAACTGATTGATTGGAAAAGACGCGAAGCCGGCGTCGAACGCATGCGTGCCAGCTGGCAGGATGACGACGACGAGTTCGGCGGCTGGGACGATGATGACGATTTCGGATCGATGTCATTCGGCGGTTCCTCGTATGGAAAGTCGGATTATGGTTCCTCATACGGTTCCGGCTCGCGGTGGTCTCGTTCCTCATACGGATCGTCTTCATATGGGGCAGGGCGCTCGCAGTACGGCGGCCCGGCTACGCAGGGCTCATCATCCTCGTATGGTTCCACATCCCGGCGCTCGTGCGGAGGATCGGGAACCGGTTCCTCATACGGCTCGTATGGTTCGTATGGCTCCGGCAAGTCAGGAGGGAAATCGGGCAAGGTCACCACGCGACGTGTCAAGCCGAAAAACAAGCCTGTGGATTTAACCAAATCCTCATCCGCAAGCCCGGCCGGTAGCCATAATGATCTGAACATTGCAGACGTGCATGTCGGCGACAAGCTTACGCATGATCATTTCGGGTTGGGTACGGTCATTGAAACGCAGGACAAGGGCATGAATTCGGTCATTACCGTTGATTTTGGCAATGGTGAGGTCAAGCGTCTGCTGTTGCGTATGGCACCCATTGAAATGCTATGACGGAGATGAAGAACGGATGAAATCTCCTCTGTAGCACGAAAAGGAGGAAAAACAAGACTTTCTTTTTCAAAAAGACCCTGCAATAATCGGCGGTGTTTGTCTTTTTTGAGAGGAAGCTATGAATAAGAAACTGTACGCAGGCATTTCGCAGATCGTGCTCGGCATCTTGATCGCCATCGCGCCGCAGACCTTCGCTCACGTATGCGCGGTCAAAGAAACGCCGATGGCATGTCATTACACGGCTCAGGCCGCGCTCGGCATCGGCATCGTGATCGTGGCGCTTGGCATTGTCGGCCTGCTCGTATCCGATCAGACCCGCGCCGGTCTTGACCTCGCCAATGCGGTGCTCGGCGTGCTGACCATCGCCGTTGCCGACCGTGCTCATCGGCGTGTGCAAGGGTGCCATGATGCGCTGCCATATGGTCACCTTGCCGACGCTGATCGTGCTCGGCGTGCTGCTGGCTGTACTTGCGGCAATCGCAGCATATCTCGATCTCAAGCCGGCGAAGCGCGCCTGACCCAATATGACGCAACACATCACCCTTGGCGGGTTGCCCCTGGTCAATCTCAAACGCAAACCGTTTCGTACCGCGGCGCTCACCATCGTCGTCGCCATGCTTACCGTGGCCTTCTATGGTGGTTCACTGCTGTCCATGAACCTTGAAGCCGGCTTGAACAGCATGCAGGAACGTATGGGCGCCGATCTCATGGTCACGCCGCAAAACACCAAAAACGAAGCCGAAGCGTTGCTGACCAACGGATCGGCAAGCACGTTCTACTTCACCAACGAGATCACCGACGAAGTGGCAAAAGCCGACGGCATCGACGAAATCACGGAACAAACATATATCTCATCGTTGGCCGCCGCATGCTGCGACGAGAAAGTCCAGATCATCGGATTCAACCCCGATACCGACTTCGTGATCACCCCTTGGATCGCATCGCAGTTCGACGGCACGCTCCAGCGCGGCCAGATCGTTGCAGGAGCCAGCATCAGCGTGTCGGGCAACAACACGGTCAAACTCTATGGGCACGAATTCCCCGTGGCGGCGCAACTCGCCAATACCGGCACGTCGCTCGACGATTCCGTGTTCGTGAACATGCAGACCGTTCCCGACGTGGTCGGATATTCCGCCAAGGTGGGGCATGCCGCCATTCCGGAAGAATATGCCGACAAAGCCGTTTCCGCCGTGCTCATCAAGGTCAAGGACGGTTACTCCGCCCAGCAGGTCGCTTCGAACATCACCAAAACAACAGGAATCAAAAGCCTCGGATACGTGTATCCGGGGGGCATCACAGCCACAACGAAATCCAATCTGAACGTGATCATTCGCTACGTGACCCTTTTCGTCGCGGTGTTCTGGGTCATGGGGCTGATCGTGCTGCTTGCTGTGTTCTCGTCCGCCATGAACGAACGCAAACGTGAATTCGCCGCGTATCGCATTCTTGGTGCCAATCGTTCCACTTTGGTCGGCATCATCGTGAAGGAATCGGCCATGATCGGAGCTTTGGGCGGTGTGATAGGCATTGCGGTCGCGTCGCTGGCGATTTTCCCGTTCAGCACGCTTATCGGACGGCAGCTGCAGTTGCCGTATCTGCAAACCAACATGTGGAATGTGTTGGCATTGATCGCAGTGAGTGTCGTGTTCGCGGTGCTTACCGGACTGCTCGCCTCCGTGGCGACGGCGGTGAAACTTTCCGCTCCCGAAACCTATCTGACTTTGAGAGAAGGTGAATGATGGCGGAAAACACGTTCTCGAAGTACAAGAGCTCACTCGCGAGTTCACCCGTCGCGGCAAACCGTTCGCAGCCGTGGACCATGTGGATTTCAGGCTGGGCCAAGGCGAGTTCGTGGCGATCATCGGCCGTTCGGGCAATGGCAAAAGCACATTGTTGAATCTCATCACCGGACTGCTGAAACCCACATCGGGCTCTATCGACTTGGACGGCAATGACGTGACGCGGTTGAACGACAAACAAATGTCAGTCGTACGCAATCGGATCGTCGGATTCGTCACGCAAAGCCAGACATTGCTGCCGAATCTCACGGCACTCGACAATGTGATTCTTCCTTCCGTGCTGTGCAACGGCAAAACGGCGCAGCGCGATGTTGAGATACCTGCGGATTCGTCTGATGCGAAATCAGTGGGAAGAAACCGTATCCGACGCATCTTCCGAACAGACGGGTTGACGACGGACTTCCGGACGTCATCGCGGCGGCTCCGGTATCGAAAACACACAACGATCCCGTTCAGGACCATGCCATGGAACGTGCGCACGCATTGCTGCGCCGACTGCAGGTCGACGATTTGGCGGAATGCTACCCCGAAAAGAGCTTTCCCGGCGGCGAAATGAGACGCGTCAGCATAGCGCGAGCTCTGATGAATGGTCCGAAACTTCTGATAGCGGACGAACCCACCGGAGATCTGGATGCCGAAAGCACTGCCATCGTCATGCGGCTGCTGCAGGAAGTGGCGCACGACGGCACCGCAGTGTTGATGGTCACCCATGATCCGGATGCCTTGACGTATGTGGATCGAATCTATCGCATGGACAGGGGAGTGCTGGCTGAAGCATAGCGGCGCATGATGGCATGACATGCCGAAGAGGGCGAAACGACGAGCTCGTCCCGCCCTCATGTGTATTATTAACGATTGGTGTGCGCCCGCAAGGGAGCATACCGTCTGGAGTCTTAGCCCATCAGTGGGTCGGCGACCGATACGAGCTGTTTACGGCACGTGTTCAAGTCGTTCGTGCGCATGCACGAAGAAGCACTGGAGAGGCTGGCTCAGCGCCATATCGGAAACCGGTGTGCGCTCCGTTCAGACAACGACAGAACAAACAAAGGATTAAACCAATGACGAACGTTCAGCGTTCTCGCCGTCAGTG
>ENA-OQJI01000320-OQJI01000320.1-human-gut-metagenome-genome-assembly--contig:-NODE-320-length-11129-cov-1.004908_pt1 | contig 11129 bp, 12 predicted proteins | sample MGYA00242602_ERZ504768 | MGnify/ENA primary metagenome ERZ504768 (study PRJEB26092, sample SAMD00036368) | human gut metagenome | host: Homo sapiens | study: EMG produced TPA metagenomics assembly of...
CCGCGCCGTCACACGCCGCGGCTGCCAGGAGCGCCTGCGCCAGCCGTGACCGAGCGCCGCCGGCTCCGCACGCCGATCTCAGTGAGGCCGAACGCGGCGAGATTGAGCGCCAAGTGGCGCCCATCGAAGATCAAAAACTGCGCGAGGCCCTCGAGAATGCCATGAGAGCTAGTGCCGAGTGGGCCAAGGGCGTGCAAAGCGAGAAAGAGCCTTAAATCGCATCTGGTGGCCTTGTAGAGCCAAATACCCTCGTTCCCGAGGGTATTTTTTTTACGATAAACTAGTAAGGCTGTACACATTTTCTTAGCTGAAGGAGGACGTGTGGCAAACGAAAACGATTACGATGGCGGCGAGATTAAGATTCTCGAAGGTCTCGAGGCCGTTCGTAAGCGCCCGGGCATGTATATCGGCTCGACGAGCGCCAGCGGCCTGCATCACCTGGTGTGGGAGATCGTTGACAACTCCGTTGACGAGGCCATGGCCGGTTTCTGCACCGAGATTCACGTGACGGTCCACGCCGACAACTCCATCACGGTCGTCGACAACGGGCGAGGCATCCCCGTCGACGAGCATCCCATCAAAAAGATCCCGACGCTCGAGGTCGTTATGACGATCCTGCACGCCGGCGGTAAGTTCGATAACTCGGCCTACAAGGTCTCGGGCGGACTGCACGGCGTGGGCATCTCCGTCGTCAACGCACTGTCCAAGCGCGTGGTCGTGCAGGTGCGCCGTGATGGCAGCGTCTACGAGATGGAGTTCTCGCGCGGCAAGACCGTCAAGAAGATGGAGGTCGTGGGCACCTCGGATTCGACGGGTACCACCGTCAGCTTCTGGCCCGACGACGAGATTTTCGAGACCTGTGTCTACGATTTCGATACGCTGCACAACCGTCTGCAGGAGACGGCGTTCCTCAATAAGAATCTAAAGATTGTGCTGACCGACGAGCGCGAGGCGACTCCCCACGTGGAGGAGTTCTGCTACGAGGGCGGCATCATCGACTTCGTCAAGTTCCTCAACGACGGCAAAGACGTTCCCGAGGCCTTCAAGGAGCCCATCTATATCGAGGGCAAGTCGGATCCGGATGCGCCCGTGACCAAGATGGGCGAGGTCGAGGTGTCCCTGCAGTGGAATGCCGGCTACGGCGAGAACGTCATGTCGTTTGCCAACGACATCTACACCCCCGAGGGCGGCATGCACCTTGAGGCTTCCGCACCGCGCTCACCCGCGTGATCAACGACTATGCGCGCAAGCAGAACCTGCTCAAGGAAAAAGACGCCAATCTGACCGGCGACGATGTGCGCGAGGGCCTTTCGGCCGTTATCTCGGTCAAGCTGCCCGATCCGCAGTTTGAGGGCCAGACCAAGGCCAAGCTCGGCAGCTCCTATATGCGCGCGCTGACGCTCAAGATCGTGACCGACGGCCTTGCCGATTACCTCGAGGAGCACCCTAAGCCCGCTCGCGAGATCGTCAAGAAGGCGCAGCAGGCCTGCAAGGCGCGCAATGCCGCCCGCAAGCGCGCGAGGCGACCCGCCGCAAGAGCCTGCTCGAGACGGCGTCCCTGCCCGGTAAGCTCGCCGACTGCTCGGTGCGCGATGCCGAGCTGACCGAGCTCTTCATCGTAGAGGGCGACTCGGCAGGCGGTTCGGCCAAGGACGGCCGTCGCCGAGACATCCAGGCGATTCTGCCCCTGCGCGGCAAGATTTTGAACGTCGAGCGCGTTGGTGACCATCGCGCGTTCTCGAGTGACACCATCCAGTCGCTGATTACCGCGATCGGCTGCGGCGTCACGACGAGTGCCGGCGACGGCGGCGACTTCGATATCACCAAGGCGCGCTACCACAAGATCATCATCATGACCGATGCAGACGTCGACGGTGCGCATATCCGCATCCTGCTGCTGACGTTCTTCTACAAGTACATGCGTCCGCTGATCGATGCCGGCTACGTCTATGTTGCCTGCCCGCCCATCTTTGGCATTAAGGTGCGCAACAAGATCCACTACGTGTATCCCAACGGCCGCCAGCCCGAAGACGAGATCCTGCGTGACACCATCCAGAGCCTGGGCCTGAACCCCGACGATAACGACGAGGACGGCAAGGCCAAGGACGGCAAGATTACCAAAAAGCGCAAGGGCTATACCGTCCAGCGCTACAAGGGTCTGGGCGAGATGGACCCCAAGCAGCTCGCCTCGACGACGATGGACCCCAAGACCCGCATCCTGCAGCGTGTGTCGATCGAGGACGCCGTGGTGGCGGACCGCGCCGTGCGCGAGCTGATGGGTTCCGAGGTCGCTATCGCCGCGAGTACATCGAGAAGCACGCACATGATGCGCGCTTCTTAGACGCCTAATCCCCGCGGCTTTCCCAGCCACCGCACCTTCGCCCTCATCGTCGGAAAAAAAATCGCGTACCCAAGTACGCTTCCCTCCTCTTTCGGGCGAATCTGCGGCACCTGGAAAAGCCGTCTCCGTGGTAGGGAACTAATGGACCACGCAAACCATGAGGAGGTAACGTGGCAGACGATATCAACAACAACGAGGGTATGGACGAGGCCGGCGACGCCGGCATGCCCGATGATCTGAAGCGCCTGCTTGCCCGTGCTGAGCAGGGCGAGGACGGCGATCCGGACGCCTATAACCCCGATGCCGATGATGATGAGGAAGAAGACGACGACGCCGAGCTCGAGGAGAGCTTTGGCGAAGTCGATCGCGGCGCTTCGGCCGGCGAGGACATCAACGGCGGTCAGCTCCAGATTTCAGAGTTCGGCCGCGAGATGAAGCAGTCGTTCATCGAGTACTCGATGTCGGTCATCACGGCGCGCGCCCTGCCGGACGTGCGCGACGGACTAAAGCCCGGTGCACCGCCGCATCCTGTACGCCATGAACGAGAGCGGCATCTACCCCAACCGCCCGCATAAGAAGTCGGCCTGGACGGTCGGAGAAGTTATCGGCAAGTACCATCCGCACGGTGACTTCGCGGTTTACGAGGCCATGGTTCGTCTGGCGCAGTGGTTCTCCATGCGCACACCGCTCATCGATGGCCACGGCAACTTCGGCAACATCGATGGCGACGGCGCGGCGGCCATGCGTTATACCGAGAGCCGCCTGGCAAAGCCTGCCATGGAGCTGCTGCGCGACCTGCAAAAGGATACCGTCGACTGGCAGCCCAACTACGACGAGTCGCTCGCCGAGCCCGTGGCGCTGCCCGCGCGCTTTCCCAACCTGCTGGTCAACGGTAGTCAGGGCATCGCCGTCGGCATGGCCACCAATATCGCCCCGCATAACCTCACCGAGGCGATCGAGGCCACCTGCTACCTGATCGACAATCCCGCCGCCACCGTCGACGAGCTTATGCAGATCATGCCCGGTCCGGACTTCCCCACAGGCGCCATCATCATGGGCAGCGCCGGCATTAGGCAGAGCTACGAGACCGGTCGCGGCTCCATTACCGTGCGTGCCAAGGCCCACGTGGAATCCACCAAGACCGGTCGCAGCCGCCTGGTCTTTACCGAGATTCCCTACATGGTCAACAAGGGCACCCTGCAGGAGAAGATCGCCCAGCTCGTAAACGACAAGCGCATCGAGGGCATCTCGGACATGCGCGACGAGTCCAACCAAAAGGGCATCCGTCTGGTCATCGAGCTCAAGAAGGGCGTCATTCCGCAGGTCGTGCTCAACAACCTGTATAAGTACACCTCGCTGCAGACGACTTTTGGCGCCAACAACTTGGCGCTCGTCAACGGCGTTCCCAAATGCCTGAGCCTGCGCGAGATGCTGCAGCACTACATCGACCACCAGGTTGACGTCGTCACCCGCCGCACCCGCTTTGACCTTAAGAAGGCCCAGGCGCGCGCCCATATCCTTGAGGGCTATCTGATGGCTCTCGACCATATCGACGAGGTCATCAGCATTATCCGTTCCTCGCAGACCGACTCCGAGGCAAGCGGCCGCCTGATCGAGCGCTTTGGCTTTACGCCCGAGCAGACCACGGCCATCCTCGAGATGAAGCTGCGCCGCCTGACTGGCCTGGAGCGCGACAAGATCCAGGAAGAGCTGGACGGTCTGCGCCGCGCCATCGCCTACTACGAGGACCTGCTGGCGCATGAGGAGAAGATCCTGGGCGTCATCAAGGAGGAGATGCGTGAGATTTCGAAAAAGTTCGGCGACAAACGCCGCACCGAGATCAGCCATGTCGAAAAGGATCTGGATGTCGAGGACCTCATCGCCGACGAGGACATGGTCGTGACCATCACCCACACCGGCTACGTGAAGCGCATCCCGGTGGCTGCCTACCGCGCCCAGAAGCGCGGCGGCAAGGGCGTGTCGGGCGTCAACCTTAAAGAGGACGACGTCATCGACGAGATGTTTATCGCATCCACGCACGAGTACGTGCTGTTCTTCTCGAGCAAGGGCAAGGTCTACCGCCTGAAGGTACACGAGCTGCCGGTGGGTACGCGCCAGGCGCGTGGCACCGCGATCGTCAACCTGCTGCCCTTTGAGGAAGGCGAGAAGATCGCGAGCGTCATCAGCTGCCGCGAGTTCCCCGCCGACGAGTACCTGATGTTTGCCACCAAGAGCGGCATGGTCAAGAAGACCGTGATGAGCGCTTACGACCGCAGCCGCCGTGATGGCCTGATCGCCATCAATCTGAGAGACGACGACGCGCTGCTCGCCGTGCGCCGTGTGCGCGAGGGCGACAAGATCATCCTGGCCACCACTGCGGGCAAGGCGATCATGTTCCCCGAGGACCAGGTTCGCGCCACGGGACGCGACACCAGCGGCGTTCGCGGTATTAGCATGAAGGACGGCGTGAGCGTTTTGGGTATGGAGGTTACCAACGGCAACGGCGACCTGTTTGTCATCACCGAGCGCGGCTACGGCAAGCGCACGCCGGTCGCGGACTATCCGGAGCAGAACCGCGGCGGTCAGGGCGTCTACACCATCCAGATGACCGAGCGTAAGGGAAACCTCGCGGCCATGAAGACGGTGGGTCCGCAGCACGAGCTGTTCATCGTGACGGAAGGCGCGACGGTCATTCGCGTCAAGACCGATGAGATTAGCCAGACCGGCCGAGCCACCCCAGGCGTCAAGATGATGACCGTCGACGACAACGACCGTGTGTGCGCTGTCGCCCGCATGACGGCAGCTAAGGAAAAGCCCGAAGGCGAAGGCGCCGAGGCCGAGGCAACGGTCGATGCCGAAAATACCCCAGTCGACCTAGGCGACGGCAACGACATGCCAGAGGATCTCCTAGACGAGTAAGAGGCCCTAGCTGGTAGAAAATATCAGACCCCATATATCGGCGGTCGGCGCACTGCGCGCCGACCGCTTTTTTGACAATCCTGGACCCCGTGCCCGCCGAGTGGGCGAGATGGGTTAGGTTTGTCGCGAGTTCCGCACGCAAAGAAGGGCCACTTAATGTGGCCTTCGTCTTGCGCAGGACTGCCCGAGCAGCAAACCTAACCCATCTCGCCCACTCGGCGGGCACACTCCAAAGATTTTCAAAAAAGTTGTTGACGCGCGCGTAACGACTCGTCTAATATATCCCTTGCGCGATGGACCTGTAGCTCAGTTGGTTAGAGCGTCCGGCTGATAACCGGGAGGTCACAAGTTCGAATCTTGTCAGGTCCACCATCAAAACTGTGAAGAGCCTCGAGGCATGGCCTCGGGGCTTTTTTCTTGTGTGTGATAAAACTCATTTTGGTTTTGTGTGCTGTGCGAAAGATTGGGTAGTATAGCTATTCAATGCGGCGAAGGCGCCGCGTGTTAACCGCTACGTACCGGAGGTGTTCCATGGTTCGTGTCGACATAGAGACCATCGTCATGGCCGCCGGTCCCGTGCCATCGCTTATCGTACTTCGCGAGCGCTGCAGCAAATCGGACTCCCCTGCGCCGCTGCGCTCCCTTTCTATCCAACTGATTCGTTTGAGGCTGCGGCTATTAGCCGCGGTATCGACAGCGGTCGTGCCGAGCGCCCGATCGCCCATGACCTGTTGCTCGACACGCTTGATGCCCTGGATGCAAAACTCGAGCGCATCGAGATTGTCCGTGCCGAGCCTCCCGTGTTCTATGCGACGGTCGTTGTTTTGGCCGACAGCAACGAGCATAGGATCGATGCGCGTCCGAGCGATGCCATCGCCCTCGCCGTGCGCAGCAATGCTCCCATGTTTGTTGAGGACGACATCATGAACCGCCTGGGGACCGTCTCTCCGGTTGCCGAGGAAGTCGATGACGAGCAGGAATTTGAGAAGTTCGACGAGTTCGTCCATACGCTCTCGCCCGATGATTTTTAAATGACGAGTAGCCATGAGACGGAGTGTGCACTGATGGGTCGCGGCGTTTCAGCCGAAGCCGCCGCCATTGCCCGCGAGGCCCAGATGCGCTCGGAGGCATCCGAGGCCGCACGCATCGCCTATGTGACGCAGGCCCGTACGCTTCGCGAGCGCCGTGCCTCCTTTATCAAGATGGTTGCCGTCTCCGCACTTGTCGCGGCAATCTCCTCGCGCCTTCGTGGTACAGTTGGTGCGCTTGGGTTTTCGATTTCGACGGGCTTGGTCATCTGGGGCGTGGTCGATGCCGTGATGCTGACCAACCAGATCAAGGTACTCGATAAGCGCGCGGTCGATATGATGCGCGCCCGCGACGCTGCCGCCAAGATCGCTGCCGAGGCACAAGAGATGTAACGACGCCGGACTCGATAGGAAGGTCTAAAAATGGCACAGGATATGCAGGACGCCGGAAACGTCTCCGCCGAGCTCGACGCCATGGTGTGCGACCTCATCGGGGCATTTTTAGACGATCTTGCCGCTGGTGAGAACCCCGGCGTTGTCGTTGCGATCGAGGATGCCGCGTCCAACCGCTATCTGGCGGCACTCGACGAGGACGGCGAGGAGGCATGCCTCGAGGCTGCCACCAACTTTATCTCCGAGCACAAGATGGGCCTTAAGGACGAGGGCCTGGGTCGCATCGCCCGTTACGCCATCGGCTATACCGGTTGTGTCGCGATCGATGGCGGCTACCATGACGCCCTGCTTGTGAGTTTCTTTGAGACGACGCTCGAGAGCGGCTTTTCGGCATATGTACTGTACGAGGGTGTGGGCGCCGGCGATGGTTTTATGTGGAGCGACCCTGAACCTGCAGGCGAGGAAACCCCTCTTATCTAAAAATCGCTAAAATAAACGAGTTTTCGGTAAAAGGCTCAAAATTCCCGCCGAGCGTTGTGTTGCTGGGCGGCTCGCATACGCGTGCCGGTTGTATATAGATAGAAGATAGGGGAACTACATGCGCGTAGACAATCTGAGGAACATCGCCATCATCGCTCACGTCGACCACGGCAAGACGACGATGGTCGACAAGCTCCTGCGTGCCACGGACGCCTTCCGTGCCAACCAACAGGTCGAGGACCGCGTCCTGGATTCTAACGACCAGGAGCGCGAGCGCGGCATTACGATTCTCGCCAAGAACATCTCTATCGAGTACAAGGACGTTAAGATCAACGTCATCGACACCCCAGGCCACGCTGACTTTGGCGGCGAGGTCGAGCGCGTGCTGCGTATGGCCGACGGCGCCCTGCTGCTGGTCGATGCCTTTGAGGGCCCCATGCCCCAGACCCGCTTCGTGCTGCGTCACGCCATCGACACCGGCCTCAAGATCATGATCGTCATCAACAAGATCGACCGTCCGGGCGCCAACCCCGAGAAGGCCTACAACGACTGCCTGGACCTGATGGCCGACCTGGGCGCCACCGACGACCAGCTTGAGTTTGCCATGGAGCACGTGGTCTACGCCAGCGCCATGAATGGCTTTGCCCGCCTTGACCCCAACCGACGGCAACATGGACATGTATCCGCTGCTCGATATGATCATCGACGACATGCCCGCGCCCGAGGTTGACGAGAACGCCCCGCTGGCCATGCAGTGTGTGACCATCGACCACTCCAACTTCGTTGGTCGCATCGGTATCGGCCGTGTGTACTCCGGCGCCATCCACCAGGGCGATCAGATCCTGGTCGTCAAGAACGACGGCTCCAGCGCTACCGCTACCGTCAAGCAGCTCTTTACTTTCGACTACCTGGGTCGCACCGAGTGCCAGGAAGTCGGCGCCGGTGATATCGCCGCCGTCGTGGGCATCGACCGCACCGATATCGGCGATGTCTACACCGATCCCGAGAACCCCGTTGAGCTCGAACCCATCGAGATCGACCCGCCGACCCTGTCCATCGTCTTTGAGGCTTCGACCTCCCCGCTCGTCGGTCGCGACGGAGACATCGTGGGCGCCCGTCAGCTCAAGGAGCGCCTGTTCAACGAGGCCGAGAACAACGTGACCATGAAGATCGAGGAGCTCGAGGACAAGAGCGGCGTCGAGGTCTCGGGCCGCGGCATTCTGCACCTGTCCGTTCTGATGGAGTCCATGCGCCGCGAGGGCTTTGAGTTCCAGGTCGGCCGTCCCCGCGTTCTGTTTAAGAAGGACGAGAACGGCAACAAGATGGAGCCTGTCGAGCAGGCCGTCGTTGAGTGCCCGGACGAGTACTCGGGCAAGGTCGTTGAGGTCTTCGGTACCTCCGGTGGCATCATGACGAGCATGGATACCTCGGGTATCGTGACGCACCTCGAGTTTAAGATCCCGACCCGCGGCATCATGGGCCTTAAGAACCGCATCATGAACGTCACCCACGGCGAGGGCGTGTTCTACCACACCTTCCTGGAGTACGGTCCCTACGCCGGCGAGATCGGCAACCGTCAGAACGGCGCAATGATCTCCATGACCACCGAGAAGGCCGTTGCCTATGCTCTGGGTACGCTGCAGGAGCGCGGCCAGCTTTTTGTTGAGCCGGGCACCGAGTGCTACGAGGGCATGATCGTGGGCGAGCGCAGCAAGGCTGGCGACATGGTCGTCAACATCGCCCGTACCAAGAACCTGGGCAACCAGCGTTCCTCGACCTCCGATATCTCCGTTCAGCTGGTGCCGCCCCGCACCTTCTCGCTGGAGGAGGCGCTGGAGTACATCGCCGACGACGAGCTGGTTGAGATTACCCCCAAGAACATCCGCCTGCGCAAGCGCCTGCTCAACGCCACCGACCGCAAGAAGGCCGCCGTCCGCGCCGGCCAGGTCAACAAATAAGCGCTGGACTTTATAGCGTCTAACAAGAAAGGGCGTCGACCGTAATGGTCGGCGCCCTTTTTGTGCATAGGGACTGAGCTGGTCTGCACCACCACAAAGGTGCCTGGTCCCTTTGTGGTGGTTGGTGGCTAAGCGGTGGGGAGTCCTGGCATGTTAGCCGGCTGCTGCGGCTTGAGGTGGGCGTTGCGCCAGATGATCTGGATAACGTAGCCGAGCATAAAGACAAAGGCTACGCCGCTGATGAAGTCACCTACGAGGGGAAGCCCCGTGAGGGCGCCTGCGATTACGCCGCCCACGGCTGCCATGGCGTAGCGGTTTTGGCTGTGTCCGACCATGCGGGCGATCGCACACCCCGCAAAGGCACTCGACACCAACGCGATGCCGATAACGCCGCACAAGAGGGCTCCGGCAAGCGACAGACCAGCGATAGAGATAATCAGCAGTAGGACGGCGGGGACGATAGCAATCGTGCTCAGAAGACCGCTCACCCACAGGGGCATGGGGCGCTGGTGGAGCATGCCGGCGGCGCTGGCGGTCGCGCGCGGAAAGACGAGCTCGAGCAGCAGGGCGACAAAGCAGGTCGAGAGTGCCGCGGCGACGATACCGCCGATGACATCGTTAACGGTGGAAGTATCCTCGTTCTCGGTGCGCTCGATCTTGAGCGCGCCTACCTCGGCGCCTGCGGCACGCTCGGGGTCCTCGGAGACGTGCGCGTTCACGGTGCCGGTGATGTGGGCGTTCTTGCCCAGGATGAGCTTGTCGGCCCAAACCTCGACATCGCCATTGACCGTGCCGTCGATAGTCACCGTGTCGCCCGCGAGCGCTGCCGACTTGACGGAGCCGCGCAGGGCGACCGTCTCGCCCACTGCGTAGAAGCAACTGGCAGTGCTATCGGTGTTGAGGATGATGTGCTGGCCGGCAACCGTAACGCTGCCGTCAACCGTGGTCTTGGCGATATCGATAGTGCGTGCCGCCAAGCGGACGGCGCCACCCACCGTGCAGTCGCGGATAGAGAGGGTATCGCCCGCGGCGATGATATCGCGGTCGATGGACACATCATCCAAGTTGAGGGCCTGACCGGCCCAGTACAGGTCACCCTCAACGCCGGACGGATTGGCGTCATTGTCGGTCGCAAGTACGTTGCCTGCGGTGTCCGTGCCGGCGAACGACGCCGTGGGAAGCACGGTGATCGCCAGCGCGATGAGCGCGAATAGGATGGTGATGCGGCCCCATGCTTTACGGCGCTGGGTCAACGGGAATTGATTGCAGGGCATAGTGAATCCTTCGTTAGATACTCGGCATATATCTAACAGGGTACCCAACGCGTGGGCGCTCTAAAAGAACCTCTCGGTTGCATTTCGAAGGGTCGTGCCGTGCTGTCTACTTTTTACGGTGCAAGAAGCGCGCGATATCTTCTTCGGTGGGGCTTTTGATGTCAAAGCGCAGCGAGAGCCAGCGCAGACCCATGGTCACGACAACGCATACGACCAGCGCGGCGACATTGCTCATGATGCCGCTCATAACGAGACACACATAGCTTGTCGATCCGGCGATGGCGGCGATGGCATAAAAGTTAGTACGTTGGAAAATACCCGGAACCACGCCCATAAAGCCGTCGCGCAGCATGCCGCCGCCCACCGCGGTGAAAAAGCCCATCATGATGCACACCGCCGGCGCAAAGCCGTAGACAAGCGCCTTGTCCGCTCCGGTGGCGGCGTAGATGCCGACCGAGATGATATCGAGCAGGGGAATGAGTTTTTCGGGCTTGTCGACGATTGCCGGGAAAATATAGATGATGGCTGCCGTGGCAATGGAAAGCGGCAGCGCCATCGGCTGGTTGAGGATGTAGACGTTGCCGACCTGGAGCGTCATATCGCGCAAAAGACCGCCGCCCAGACCGCAGACCACCGCGAGCGCGACCGCGCCCACCAGGTCGAGCTTGTGCTCGCGCGCAACCAGCACACCCGAGATCGATGCAGCGACAACAGCGAACATCTCGAGCCAAAAACG
>ENA-OQJI01000321-OQJI01000321.1-human-gut-metagenome-genome-assembly--contig:-NODE-321-length-11126-cov-0.786890_pt1 | contig 11126 bp, 11 predicted proteins | sample MGYA00242602_ERZ504768 | MGnify/ENA primary metagenome ERZ504768 (study PRJEB26092, sample SAMD00036368) | human gut metagenome | host: Homo sapiens | study: EMG produced TPA metagenomics assembly of...
TTCCGTTTTAAGGTCAGATCTCTGCAGCAGGCTTCCTCTGTACCAGGTCAGTGTTCTTCCCTGATAAGCTGTATGTTGCCGACCGCATCATAGGAAATGCTGCTGCCATTATAGGAAATAAGCTGATCTTTCCATCCTGAAGCACGGTAGGTAAACAGATCTGTCTTTACCGCATTGCCCAGTGCTCCCGTTGTATAGGAATACTCTTTTCTGGACGTCATATTCATTCCGGCATCGTAGGTATACGTAATACTCTTATTTTCCCATGCAGAATCCACACGGGTCAGTTCACTCAAAGCATTATACGTATATTTTTACTTTCTGAACACCATTCTCGGAAATCGTAACAATATTTCCCACAGCATCATAAACAAAGGACAGTTTCTTTCCGTTATTGTTGATTTCTTTGAGAAGCAAGGTTGTAATTCCCGCTTTTCTTCCCGGCACAAAGGTATAGTCGACCGGATATGTTTTGTCCTTCAGATGAATGGTTTTTCTGGTAACACGACATAACGTGTCAAAGGTATACGAAATTTTGACTGCATCATTTACCTTGATCTGATAAATCACATCCGGTGCCTGTGCTTTTCCAACCTCTCCAAATACGCACGATGTTGAAATTTTGCTGTCATCAATCTGATGTACCATGCCTGTGCGTCTGTTCTTGTTGTCATACTGAATGCGCGCCGTTTCTCCATCTGTTGTGCGGTATCCTGCCATTCTCTGGATCATGTCATAGTCAAAGAAAATCTTTCTGTCGTTTTCCAGATCCTCATGGTAAAATACATTTCCATAGTCATCATAGATATTTCGGAAGACTGTCGTTCCATTCCACTTCTGCTCCACGATCTGCTCGTACTTGTCATAGCTGTTTTTCAGCACTTCTCCTGTCGCATACTTTACTTCGCTGAGCGGTCCGTCCGACGGAAGATAATCGTATTCTTCCAGTGCATTTCCGCCTGCCAGAATTCTGGTCTGATTTCCGAGGAAATCATATTCATAGGTATACTCGAATCCATTGTGGGCAATCGTTTTTAACCGGTCACCTTCATCATACGTATAACCCAGTTTTACCGTATTTGTTCCATCAGAAGCCGTCGCACCGGTCAGAAGGTCATTCTTGGTATCATACGTATACGTTACCTTATTCCCTTTTGCATCGGTAACTCCCGTCAGCAGGCGTTCTTTGCTGTCGTATTCGTTTGTTGTTACAAATCCTCTGGCATCTGTCAGTGTTTTACATTTCGGCCGGTTGCCGTGTAGGTATACTGCGCCGTCATACGTTCGCTGCATTTCTCCAAAATAAATTCCTGTGGACTCATGGCTTCTACTGTTGGATATGCTCCGTTAATTGCTGTATTCTCTTCATGTGAGAGACTTGGAATCATAAAATACCGGCTGTTCTGTTTGATGCAATAATTATTTTTATCCTCTTCACTCACTTCAAACCAGAATTTCTGTTTGCTGTCCGATGTATTTTTCACCTGCAGCGTGAGTGTTCCATCCGAAGCCATAGAAAGTGCTTTTCCCTCTGCATTGGCCGGTTCCAGGAAAAATCCACCTGTTTCATCTCCATGAATCAGAAACATCTGTGCTTCTTTTCCTAAATACCGATTCTGAACAACTGTTGATCCCGCTGTTGTTCCATTTACCTGCATATACTGTCCACTGTATCCAAGACGCATCATATAAATCCCGCCGGAAATCGGCTGGTCACTCTTTCGTTCATATGCAACAGGCTCAAAATACCACTGCTGATTCGGATGTGTTTCTGACTGATCCCAAATCTGTAACTGAATCGAATTATCAAGCTGTGCTCTCGGAAGATCAATCGCTTTTTTGTCCTTAGAAATTTTACTTGTGATCAAATACATTCCTTCTCCTACTGGTTTGATACGAAATTTCTGTGAATCTTTGTTTGCGTATGCAGCTAACTTCGCCTTTGCCCCATTTGCATCCGTTCCGATATCCAGTACATATGTCCCATTTCCGTCAAATGCTTTGAAAATAATATATCCTTCTCCAGCATCCTCAATATGCCATTTCTGCTCCGAACTTCCCGAAAACTCATACTGCTGAACTGCTGCTCCGTCTTTATTAGATGCATCTTTTACATCGATATACTTACCAGATTTTCTGTGGCGAATATAATAACTTCTGCCAGCCATTACCGACGTACTTACCCTGTCATGATGAATCACTACGTCCTGCGGATTTCCCTTGGTATCATAGGTATAACGGTATTGAACTCCCTCTGAATTTCTTGCCGCCGTCATATTTTTCTTTCCATCATATTCATACTCAAACGAAGAGCCGGTCACTTTAACCATTTTGGAAAGCAGGTCTGTTTTGTTGCAGGTAAATGCATTCTGCTCCGCTGCTGTCTTGGCACTTACAATATTTCCATTTGCATCATACACGTAACTTTCCGCATCATCACGGATCAGCTGCAAGCCGGTAAAGAATGCATCATTCTGCTGTTTCTGGTATTCGAGATAGATCTGAATGGATTCGTAGGTCTTATTTGTTGTGGAACCATCTTTCCTGGTCAGGATTACGCCATTGACAAACTGCCACTCTGTCACATACGGATTGCAGTTCACAATTGTCTCTGTCGTTGTTTTGTCGGTAAAATGAACCACTGCACGAACACGGAAGATTCGGCCCGGAATGGCGTCTGCTTTCACACTGCATCCGAACACAAATACATCGCCTTCTTTTCCGCTCACCTTTACGGTCTGCATCAGGTTCTTGTTTTTGGACAAGTTTCCTCGTAATCTTGCACATTTACCTTTAACTGAATCTGTTACAATCTGGTCTGCACTTTCTCCCTGACTTAATTTCCAGCCATTTTCTCCGGTTGCATTAAATGCCTCTTCAAAAAACGCATTCCGTAACATATTGAATTTATTTGCCGCTGCCGATTTTTCCAGCTGGAAGCAGGAAAAATAAGCCCATCCCTGCATATTATCCAAGAAAAACGCGGTAGTTACCTCCGTCTGAGATGCAATCGTAATAGTTACCGATACACGAGTCCATTCATCCGAATCTGTATCTTTCACCTCTGTTACCAGATCCATTTTCTCTGTATTTCCGGAAGAAAGTAAAATTCCGGCACCGCACTCGGAACGTTTTTTCTCTGGATCTGGTACACATTTTTCAACCTTAACATAGCAAGAAAAAGTATAAGTTCCTTTCTCTAAAACCTGCTTCTTTGAAAATCCATTTCTTCCGTTTACTGTATTCTTACTTATGATACAGCATTTTTTAACTGGAAATCCGTCTGGAATATCTAAGTCAGCGATCGCATTTTCACTTCCAGTTTTAATCTTATCCCACTGTACAAAATATGGTTCTGGCTCCATCCAATTCTTCACAACCTTCTGCAGCGTTCCTGTCTTGCTCAGCTTGTTATTCTTTCTTCCTTCCCGTAAAAACTGATAACTGTTTGCAGCACCATCTTCATCCGACACATCCGCCGGGCAGCCGAAATTGTCAAAGTGGTAGGTAAACTTTCGATTATCACCTGTCCGACTGATTTCCCCATCCAATCCCTGTGTTTCAAACACCGTAGTATTTCCATTTCGATAGGAAATTTTCATTCTCTGCCCATTCTGTGGTCCTGTATGTTCAAAAACTTCTGACACTCGTTTTACTCCGCAGTCATCCTGGTACTTATATGAAATCTGTCGCCCATCATTATTCTGTACGCTCACCAGAATATCTCCATCGTAGAAAAATTCCGTACTTTTATTATCCGGATAACTAATTCTGGTCAGATGTCCTGCACTGTCATAGGAAAAATAAATGCTTCTTCCATTCGCATTCAGATTGCCCAGGTTATTGTCTTTTCCATATCCGAAGTCCATTCTTGCACCGGTCGGGTCAATCAGATATGCCAGATAGTTTCCTGCTGTGGACGGGCCGTACTGCGCTTTCTGCAGATTTCCGTTGGAATCCTTGATACTCCTCATGTACTTGTCATGTCCAAACGCATATTCCCAGCCGTTTTTGTCCTTCATGATGTAATAAGAATCTCCGTCGGAAGAGCTTGTCTGCGTCAGCTCGTATCCAAGTCCATCTTCATCCTTTAATTTATTTCCATCCGCTGTATCTTTATAAAAGTAATGCCGGGTTCCATCTCCATCTGTGTAGACATACGGGAAGTTTGCGTTTCCTGTGGCTTCCATTTCCTGGATGAAGTTCATTCTCCAGCCTTTTCCCATACGGTTGTTTTTACTCCGTTCTGACAGATTATACACATGACGGATATGAATCGGCAGCAGTCCACCGCTGGTTGACGCATCTTCATGCACCCATACAAGGTTTCCATTGAAGTCATTAACATAGCCATGGCCTGCGCGTCCGGCATCCTGCTCATGGTAGCTGTAATAGTCCTCGAGTCCTGTTGTACTACGGTAATAAAAGATTCCTTGCGGGAAATACTCGGAAGTAATTCCATAAGAGTTATTGGATGGATAATCAGAAGAAATGAAAACGGCTTCCTGATATGGTGTCTCATTCTGTGCCGTGATAACAATTCCATGATTTACCCCTGTGTTATACCACTCACGCACCAGTTTTGTTACGTTGAATCCGCACGGTGTAACGGTAATTGTATTACCGGACTGTACCTGCTTTACACTGCAGTAATCCAGTACATTCGACTGATATGCCGGCTGATTGTTCCATGTGGTTGATCCCGGATTCCATCCTCCCGTTACTTTATGGGCGGTAATAAAAAACGGCTGGTTGCTGTCCGAAGAATACCGGTACTGCCATACATAGATTTTTGCATCGTAGATAACCGCTCCAGGTTCCATTGCAGGCAAGCTGGTAAATTTCAGGAAAGAACGGCATTTTCCATATTCCCGGTTATGGCCTACGGTAAAAGAACCATAAGAAGCTACCACCGCGCTGTCCGGACTTTTTTCTCGGACAAACGTATCGTCAATTGCCCTATTTGTTTTCGAGGTTTCTGCCGATGGATCAATCACAACTGGATATACTCGGTTTTCGTCCTGAAGCCATTTCTGATCCGGTACGACGCTTAAAAATACTGCAATGCTGCTCCGCATCGGTTTCCAGTTCATAGTGTACCTGTTCCGAATAATTTCCGGCTGCATCGTACATACACGGCGGGGCAAAATAATAAAAAAACTTCTTCTGTTTCTTCATCAATCAGGTCAATTCCTCCGTCTTCCCGAATGACAATCATCATCCCCGGGAACTGCAGGGAAAACGAATATTCAAGAGCTGCTGCTTTTATCGATTTTAAGATCAGGTTTTCTTTTACCTGTTCTCCGATGATTTTGTATTCGAGATCTACATTCTCTGCAATCTCTGCATAATGTCCGGCAGCCACAAGACCCGGAACACTCATTTTTTCCTGATTTTCCTGCTCCACGCTTTTTTCTTCTGTTTTCTGCACTGCGGCTCTGTTCTGCATTCCTTCTTCTGTCGGATAGAGATTTTCCGGCTGAAATACAGCTTCACGCTTCTGTGCCTGTACTGCCGCCTGGCTTCGGATGTTCTGTTTTTTCTGCTTTTCTGCCAGAAATCCCCAACTCAGTTTTCTTCCCATTTTTTCAATAGTAACCATTTCATTTGCATTACTGCTTTCCGCAAAATGGACTTTTACCCGGGATGCATGGTTCTGATAACCGTTTTCTGTTTTTTCCAGTCTGTTATCAATTTCCTTCCACTCTTCTCCTTCTTTATAATGAACCGGGTATCCGTAAATGACGGCTGCACCGCCATGATTTTCTGTTCGAAAGTTTTTGGTAAAACGGTCTCGTTTCTTATAAAATTTCCGCGATTACGCGATCTGTTTTCTGACTCATTTTAATTTCTCCTTTTTCTTCATCCTGTATTGTTTCTGGTTTCGTAAATACTTTATCTGCGCGCTTCTGATAAAGTTCTAAATTTAGAGAATCACCTATTGACTTTTCTCTATGGAACTCTAATATAGAAATATAATCTTCTCTATCTTTAGGTTTTTCTCTAAATTTGATCTCATTATATAGAGTATTCTCTATTTTGTCAATACATTTTTTAGGCTTTTATCTATTTTTTTATTGGAGGTATGTTATGAACTGCGTAGAACGTGTAAAGCAAATCTGTAAAGAGCGGAAAATTCCAATATCGAAGCTGGAAAAAGACCTTGGGTTTTCCAACGGTTATGTCGGTCAGCTAAAAAAAAGGATCCTTCCCCCGCTGAGCGTCTTTCCAAAATTGCCGACTATCTGAGTCTTTCCCCTCAATATCTGATGTACGGAGAGGAACCTGCACCAGATCCGGTACTGACTTCCCGTGACGAACGGGATATTGAAAAAATCCTCGCCCGCACCAAAGAACAGCTTCTTTCTCAGGAGGGACTGATGTTTGACGGCGATCCCGCTTCCCCGGAAGCCATCGATTCCATTCTTTCGGCAATGCAGATCGGTATGGAACTCGCAAAAAAGAAGAACAAAGAAAAATACACACCGAAAAAATATAAAAAGGACTGATGTCTATGGACATAAAAAAAGAGCGAATCAGATCGCTCACCGATTCCAGTCACGGAATCCTTTTGAAATTGTCCGTGGACTGAATGTGATTCTCGTGGATGCTCCTTTAAGCGGAGTCCGTGGTTTTTATCAGTATTTTCAGAGAAACCATATCATCTATCTCGATGAAACTCTTTCCGAGCAGGAGCGCACACTGGTTCTGGCACACGAACTTGGGCATTTGTTTCTCCATAAAAAAGGCAAATGCCATCTTTATGGATACCAGAACTCATTTAAAAACGGCAGAATATGAAACCGAAGCTGATACCTTTGCCATTGAGCTGCTCCTGCCTGATGACACTTTCTCAGAATATCTTTCTGCGGGCTATACCTCAGAGCAGATATCACGGATTACGGGCTATGCGCAAAGATTGATTGATTTAAAAGCTTCTCATATCAAAATATTGTAATTTCGTTAACTCACAAAAAGACAGCTTCCTGCCTGATGGATTGACTCCATTCTTAAGGCAGGAGCTGTCTTTTCCTACTATACCCGCTCTACTAAAAGCTGCTGCATCGGCGTAAGATTTTCGGTTTTAAGGTCGTTCAGTTCCCGAATTTTTTCCGTTGTCGTATAAAATTTCTTTGCGATATCCCACAGTGTATCCCCCGGCTTGACGAAGTAGCAGGTGATGCCCGGGAGGCTCTGCAGTTCTTCCGGATCTCGGTCTTTTTCTTCGACGTACTGCATTACCATCTCTTTTCTGCGGCGGAAGACGAGGGCGTTCAGGTTCAGTACGACTTTGGCTTCGATGTCGCTGCTGTCCGGCATGGTTGTGGAGAGCTGGTCAATGGAGGACTGGAGTTCGTAGCGGCAGTCCGGTCCGATTCCCGGGACTTCGATGGTGTGGCGGAAGGGTATGGCGGTTTCGGCGGCGTAGAACGGCATTTCATCGTCGCTCACGACATAGAGCGCCCTGAGTTCCACCACGCCGGTTACTTCGATGCCGTTTTCTACGATTCTTTCCTCGTCGATCTTGATTTTGCCGTCGCTGTGGCAGATCTGCAGAATTTTATTTTTCGGCACGCGCATCTGCAGTTTGTCGGTCAGGCGGCATTTGGAGGAATTGCGGATCAGAAGGCTCTCCAAAGTCTCCTCCTGCACTTTTGGAATGCATTCTCGGTGCGGATGGTAAACGTCCTGCAGAAGTGATACGGTTTCTTCCTGATACAGACAGATGTCAAGTTCGAGTACGGCCTCCGCCTGCAGGACCCGCTCCTCGCCGTCGGAATCGGGCTGGATTTCGAGTGTGGTCTGGCCGAGTGTGCTTTCGATCCGCGGGATCATCTCGGAGATGCAGCCTGGCATTCCACTTCTGCCTGGAACGGGAGCGCCTGCTCCACCCACTGCAGCGGGTGATCCTCCTCGCCGTCGCTGTACAGACAGAAGACAAAGAGTTCTCCCTGCGCACTGACCCGCCCCCTCCTCAGAGCGGAGATCGAGACCGCGCACTTCCAGATCCTGCCAGAGAATCTCGTGCAATTCCGGCTTGCCGGACGGAATCGTAAGCTCCTTTTTGACACGCAGCACATCTTTTTTCTGCACTGCAAGCTCAACCACGCGGTATTCCTGCCTTTTTACCGCGACGTCGCTCTCCCCGCGGATTTCCATCGGCACGGCAAGGTCGCACAGTTCCTCGATCCACGCGTGCAGCGTGACGATCGCGCGCACGCCCAGCTTCCGCGAGTTGATGAGATGCAGGTTCAGATCTTCCACTTCCCAGGTGATGCAGACCTTGTCGCCCCCTGTCAGACCATCGAGATGGATCGTCTCGTCGATCGGAAGCTCGCCGGAGAGCTGGCAGATCCGGCGCCGTTCGCCGTCGGAGACGTACAGCAGATGAAAGGTGAGGCCGCCGAATACACGCGCTTTTCCTTCCGAAATCTGCACATCCCCGATCGTCACCTCGCCTTTTTTCTGAATCATCCGCCCCACATCGGGCCTTGCGTCCGGCACATTGTAGTCCTCGTCAAACGTAATCTGTGACACCGCTTCGCTTTTTCTGCTGATCTGATGCAGAATCTTTTTTACAAAATCCATAAGGCTCCTCCCACTCTAATCCTCAAATACGACTGAGATTCCCGCCGCCGCTTTCGTTTTCAGCACGACGTAAGGGCAGGAGGCGGCGCCTTTCTGCTCCTCCTTTGCGGCAGGTCCGACGAGTTTTGTCCGCACGAAAACGGCGTTTTCCGATTTCGATACTTCTTCGATCTGTATGGAAAAGCCTCCGCTTTTCTGCTTTCCGTAGCCGCGCAGTATGTAGAGATCGTCCCCGCTCTCGTACGCCATCTGGAACGCGGATTCTTTTTTCTTACGCAAAATCTGATCGATTTCCGGCGGAAAATCGCCCGGCTTTACAATCGCATACGACAGTTCTTTCCGCTCGCCCTCGCTCACATCTGTGATCCGGCACGATGCTAGGAGCATCAGGATCACCGCCGCCAGAAGAACTCTTCCCCGTCTCTTTTTCTTCATCATTCCAAACGCCGCTTCCCGCTCTTTCTATCCATTGTATGACGGGCCACAGTCTTCTATGACGCAAAATCTTTTTCCGAAAAAGACGAAAGTTATTGCAACCCGCCCCATATATGACGTATACTGAAAAGTACGCAATAATTGAATATCACTATTTTTACCAAGAGGAGAAAAAGATTCATGATTCGTTTTATTCTGGTCATTCTGACCGCTTTTCTGTATCTGATTCTGTCGATCCCGGTGCTTCTTGTTCTGCTTCTGATCCGGAAGAAAAAGCCGGAGGTCTGTGACAAGGTAAGCCGCTCCCTGATCCGCTGGATTTTTTCGCGTAATTCTGTTTTTTTCCGGCACGAAGATCACCGTAAAAGGTCAGGAAAATATTCCGAAGGCCGGGCTGTTCTATACATCGGCAATCACCGCAGCTATTTCGATATCCTTGTAACCTATACAACGGTTCCGGGTTCCTGCGGATTTGTCGCCAAAAAAGAACTTTCACGCATTCCGCTGTTAAAGAACTGGATGGAACTCATCCACTGCCTGTTTCTCGACCGTTCCGACATCAAGCAGGGTCTGCAGATGATTCTCTCCGGATGTGAGGAGATCAAGAGCGGCACTTCCATCTGTATCTTCCCGGAGGGTACCCGCGGCAAGACGGAGAGCGAGCTGGAGCTCGGCGAGTTCCACAACGGTTCATTCAAGATGGCAACGAAAACCGGCTGCCCGATCATTCCGCTTTCGATTTCCGGATCCAGAGAAATTCTGGAAGCACATTTCCCGAAGATCCGCGGTACCCACGTTACCGTAACGTACGGCAAGCCGATCATTCCGGGCGAGCTTACGAAGGAAGAGAAAAAAGAGATTGGAAATTATACGAAAAACATTCTATTAGAACAATTGAAAGAAAATGCTTGAAAATGCCAGACCCCTGCGATATAATAAATATATAAAAAGAAAGCACCCACTCCAAAGTGGATGCTCTCGAGAAAAGGGTTAAATGTTCTTACGAACACCGCCTATCCCGTTTGCCGACGGGGTAGGCATTTTTATTTTCGCTTATTTCTCTTATCGAGAAAGGTAAGCAACGCAATGATGAAGCCTCCGAAGGAAATCAGTAAAGCTAAGATTCCCAGAAAAACCATAATAATTTCGTATGCTGTCATTTACGCCACCTCCCTTCCTATGTATTCATTAGCTCGGGAGGCTACCACCCTGTCATGGGTACTTTCCAGTTTAAAATTTTATCATAATTTCTGTGCTTGTTTCAAGCATCTCCACAATCTTTCCATATTCCATAAAATGCGATGCCTTTACCAGAATCTGATCGCCGTCCTGTAAGAGCTTCGGCAGTTCTGCCATCAGGCTCTCGCGGTCTGCAAAGTGGCGTACCTCAAGCTTCGAATCAGCCTCTTTTGCCGCTTTTGCAAGATGCTCGCAGAGCGGTCCCGCACAGTAGAGGGCGTCAATGCCGCAGGTTCCGGCGTGTGTGCCGACTTCGGCGTGAAGTGCTGCCTCATCGGTTCCAAGCTCGCCCATATCGCCGAGCACGGCCACTTTTCTTCCCTTCGCCTCTTGCAAAACATCGAGAGATGCCTTCATCGAAACCGGGTTTGCGTTGTAGCAGTCATCGACAACGGTGTATTTTCCTGTCTCGATGATGTGGAATCTTCCGCTCACCGACTGCAGTGTCTCGATTCCCTGTTTGATCTGCTCCAGCGTCAGCCCGTACGTGCATCCGACTGCGGTTCCGGCCAGCGCATTGTAAACCATATGGCGTCCCGGAATCGGAATCAGTGCAGAAAAGCTCCCCTGCGGGGTATGAATCCGGCAGGAAATGCCGCGGAAGCCCTGGCTCTCGATCTCATCGGCATAATATTCGTTCTTTTCATCCAATCCGAAATGAACCGGCTTGATGCCGTGAACCGTTCCAACAGTAGACAGCTTATCATCGTCCCCATTGATGATAATGTGCCCGTTCTCACGCAGATGATCAAAGATCTCGGTTTTTGCCTGTAAAATACCATCTCGCGTCTTCAGATTTTCCAGATGGCACCAGCCGATATTCGTGATGACTGCAGTCTCCCGGGCGCGCGATCTTCGCCCAG
>ENA-OQJI01000322-OQJI01000322.1-human-gut-metagenome-genome-assembly--contig:-NODE-322-length-11123-cov-0.683521_pt1 | contig 11123 bp, 16 predicted proteins | sample MGYA00242602_ERZ504768 | MGnify/ENA primary metagenome ERZ504768 (study PRJEB26092, sample SAMD00036368) | human gut metagenome | host: Homo sapiens | study: EMG produced TPA metagenomics assembly of...
CAGGAATTTGCGGCGAACGCTGTCCATCGGCCATTCCTTTTTGCCCTATTTTTAATATTACCTAAAGACTCATATTTACCTAAATCACTTATATACAGCAAATTAAATTTTGTTTCGAATCTAAACCAATCATCCCAGTTATCCCTAATAAGCACTATGACATTTCGCAAAGAAAGATTTTGTGGATAATAATTGTAGACATAAAAATTCATCACGACAACTCTTTTCTGCAAATTCTAACACAAGTACTATACCACATTTCGGCCCGAATATCAACAGTTTTCGGCATAATAATACTGTGATTTCAGTATTAATCTGTTCTTCTGAAAGTGCACATTCTGCTCACGTTTATAATTTCAGACATAACAAAAGGGCTGCCGTGGGCAACCCATTTGAAAGTTATCTCTTTTGCTTTTCTTTCAGTGATTTCAGGATATCCTCTATATTTGATTCCTTTGCGACCGTTGGATACTCCTTTTCAAAGCCGACCAAAATATCCTTTGACTCGTTTTCATCATTTTTGACCGAAGTATAAACAGCTTCCAAGTCTGCCGTTTTAAGCGCGTCCTCGATAAACGGTTTTGAATCTTCAGAGAAATCATCCCAACCGCCGTAAAGGTCATTCACTGCCGTATTGATCCTAGTTCTTGCCACGTTTACACAACCAACGATCAGGCGGTGCTCAAAATCATCAAGGGTTACTTTGTGCTTAACATCTTTAACTTTCATAATGCAAAATCCTCCTTTGCGTGTACATTGTACCGCAAAAGAGGATTATTGAAAAATATGCGTTTTTGAAATATGATTGTACGTTTCGGTTGCTTATTAAATCCCTTATGAACATTCGCACCAAAAATCCTCTGAAACCGAACGTTTCAGAGGATTTTTCATACCGTTCCAGCCTTTTTCTCTGTCTATTACGATACAAATTTTGTTAGGTTGAGAGTATAATAATCAGATAAAATTAGCAAAAGATAACCCCCAGAAATAATCCTTGACAAATGATATTATTGTAGTATAATATAACGATTTAACTCAGGTTAGATGGTCGGTTAGGGAGATAATATTAAGGAGAAACAATAATGCATGACTTTAGGTATGTAACCAAAAAACAAGCTCAGCCTATAAAAGATGAGCTAATCTTTACGAAAAATATAAATTATTCGACTTGCTGGAAGAGAATTTCAAAAAGATATCCTATGAGTCTAATCCCTTGCTTTACATTCTCGGAGTTTCCGACACAATAGAACCAATAAAAGTATACCAGAAACACAATAAAAGTCTCTCGGCACAAGTAATTGCCGATGCAATTAATATAGAATATATTCCGGGGACATGGTCGTTATCTTTTTCAAGTGTCTCAAAAATAATTGATATAAGCCTCTTGTATCAAAATGCAAAAGGGTTAATGGATTGGACATCTGCCGAGTGTTCTGAATTAACAAATGGATCGTTTACCTTAAGAATTTAATTCGGCTTTTATTCAACCCTTTTTCTTTGTCTACTGCGGTGCAAATTTTGACTGCAATTATTTTTATAAATACAGATGCTTGAGTTGCCGCATAAACAAAAATCGCTCCCAAGAATTGATCTTGGGAGCAATTTTTCACACAGTGTTTATTTATCAATCTTCTTCATTCCGGCGGCGTTCTTCTTCGGCTTCCTCCTCTTCATGGCGATACTCACTGTCGTCCCAGTTATACACATATTCGCCTTGATCGATGCTGAAACCGTCTCTTTCGATATTTTCATATTCGCCGGAATCATAGTTGAAACAATACTTCGACATACGATCCTCCCATTTACAGCTTGATGATCTCGTAATCCGTGCGTGTGCCCTTTATGCGATCTGCGCGAAACAGCTGGCTGTTTGTTTTCCAATGCGGGAATTTATCCGCTTTTTCTGCGTTGGTATCACGATGGCAAATGACGATATTTCCTGCAACATCACTGCCGCCGAGCGACAGCGGACGGATGTGGTCAAGTGTCGGATGATAGGCGCTGTGCGGATCTCCACAGGCGGACTTCCGCATTTCGCGACCGGCATAGTCGAAAACGGTTTCACGGTTCCCAAAAACCTTGTTCCATACTTTGACCGTTTTGTACTTTGACATTTTGATGCCCTCCTTTATAAGTGATATACACATTATCGCACATAAAAGAGGAGCGCACTATGAACCGTCGGTTCAAAAAACAGCATCCCTGTGGGCCCGTTCACCCGTAGGGACGCTGTTTTTTTCAAAGACTCTCGGCAATTTTTTGAAACAGCAAAAGTCTTTTGGCCGACGGCGTTCTTTGGCCGGAGCAATAATAGGCGACCGAGCGGGGAGTAACACCTAAACGCGTCGCCCACTCTTCCTGCGAAAGACCCGATTTGTCCACTATGCTCCGAAAATAGTCTGCCATCTCATAATCGATTTTTTCGATTACTCATATTCGCAAACCTCCTTTGCATAGACAACGCAGTGCTCCGAAGGTTTTTTAAATATGTAATATCAGTATAGCCTATTTCCTGAAAAAATCAATAGGGAAAAATCAATTTGCAGGAATATCGCTTTTCGATAATTCTGTAAAGTGGTGTATAATCTACTCGCGGCGTATACGGCGGATCGTTAAGCAGTTTATACTTGATTATACTGCCGAATGCACTGTCGAGTGAGGAAAAGCCCAGATATTCGTTGATCCTGTCCATAAAAAGCGCATTACAATACTGTATTTCATCGGAAGCTAGTTTCTTTATATCATAAATGTATTGATCGTTTTCCGAATAAACGCCGCTGTTTTGTTCACCTTTCGTTGCCTCATAATAATTGTGGTTTGGCTCAAAAAGACTTTCGTTGGGGATCACCGTCAGCTCCGTCAAAGGCACACACGACAACCCGGATTTCATTCCTGCATATCTGAATTTATAGAACGGATTGATGAGCACGATCATTCTCTTAGCCGAAATCGGAAACATCATGAAGTTTCACTGAAATGTATGAGAGACTTTATTAAACTTGCAATTACATCTTTTTCTTCATCGTTTGTCGTGCGGTTTAATATGTCTGTCAGCCACGAGAGCTTTTTATCATTATGTCTTGTGATGCCGTCCCAGTCTTTTTCTTTTTCCGATGTCATACCGATATCGGTAATGACAAATTCATCCCCGCTTTCTGGCGCATCCCAGAAGGCAATATATCCGCTGTTAACAATGCTTGCCCAACGGTATGCCGGATAGGTTTTATTGGAATTTTGCAGAATAGATGCAGGTGTACCGTCGGAATCCAAAACAGTATTAACAGTCCGCATCCAATATTCATACGGCGTTTCGCCTTCGATACGGCGTTCTTTAAAGTCGGGAGCAAAAGAATTCTTCATTTGCCGTTCCTTTTGCAGCCATTCTTCATTTTGCATAGTCCGCAATTCTGAAACAAGCAGAAATTTTTTGACCTGTAATAGCTGCATACGGTTCAGAGAAACCGTATGGTCGGCTTTTAGCAGTATATTGGCAAGCAGGTTGCCGAATTGCGATTCGACTTTTGTATTCAGTGCTCTTTCAGTGTTGTGGTCATAAAGAGCGTTTTGCGCAAAAGCATGCTCGGGGGCAATATTCTCGCGCAGCTCGCCGGTTTTTATGTTGTAGGTACAAAGCCTATTACTGAACTTCCGCAAAACCAACCGCGGAACATAATGACTGGAAAAACTGCCGTTTGGCATAAACTTCCCTCCAAAACGATTTCATTTTATAATATAATACACCATATTTGGTTGCTGCGCAACCGGCGGCTAATAGTCTGCACAAAATTAACTTAAACAGGCTGCTGTTCAGAGTTATAATAACCGTATAAAAAGCAATCGCCCCTCGCATGATAACGAGAGGCGTGTAGTGTGTATTATTCTGCGGGAAATCCCTGTTGACCACATAACAGACCACCTACCGTTTAGGAGCACTCGGAAACAGTGGATACAAGAGTGCTAAAGAGCACGGTTTTCCAGGCGGAAAGGGGCGGAAAAAGCTATTTTGAGCGGAAAGTGCCATCATAAATGCGTTTGGGACCAAGATGCCGCAGGTTCAAGTCCTGTCACCTCGACCATAGAAAAACCGCACTATTAAGCCATTTTCAGGCTCTTTAGTGCGGTTTATTGTTTTTGAAAATCACCGCAAAAACCCGTTAAAAATCATATAAAATTCTAAAAATGTTAGGCAAATGTTAGGCAAGTAAAAACTCCAGAATACGGCTTGTATCCTGGAGCTTTTTACTATAATATAAAAGATGTTACGTTTGATGAGCTTTGCGAATAAAATAAAAGCCCCCTCAAATACCAAACGGTAGTTAAAGGGCTAATCTTATGTATTCTTATTCTTCTGATATTTCCGGCAAACCTGCAACACTTGTCAACAGCGAAAGAACTCCCGAAAGTACACTTGCCGAGGCGACCGCAACCCAATTCACATCGCTTAACACGGCAGATACACCGATAACCGAAATTGCAGTTTGAGCAACGGTTTTTACTGCTCTTACGCCTGCACATTTTTGCCCACGATTTCCAATTTGTAATTTTTTTTCATATTATTACCTCATTATTTTTTCTCAAGGTCTGCAATTCTGTGATTTGCAACTTTGATTTCTTCATCTGTAACGGCTGAATTTTTTTCAAGATTAAACACTCGCTCTTGCAAATGATTGTATTTATCTTGCTTTTGCTCAAGTTTATCTATACGATAAACAATAAGCGATTTTGTTTTTTCATTTTCGCTCTCTTGCTTTTTCCGATTTGAAACATTGATAATTAGCTGACAAATAATACTGCCGCAAGCAACAATTAGCGATGTAATAATTTCTGTTGCCATATTAACACCGCTCGTTAAGACAGAATAAGCTGTAATCTGTCTATGTAACAGTTATATGCACCTGCATAACCGTCTTTGTAATCATTAATATTGTAACCGCTTTTTTTGATTGTTTCACAAAATAGTTCTGCAATCTCTGTAAGTTTTGCTTTGCCGAGTTTAACTTGCGAATTATCTTCCAAATCATAATAAATCGGCATATCAAGAGATTTGTTGTTAATGCACTCAAGAATCATCATATTTTCACTTTTTGCGTTTTTGTAATGGCTTTCAAACATACTGTCTTTCTGACTTGATTCTCTGCCATAGCCTGTCCTTATAATGACTGCTTTTATACCGTCATTTTTCATTTTGTTGAAATTAATATCTTTCTGAAATTCAGAAATGTCAACACAAGATATTTTTGTCGTATTTATGCCTCCTTAACAAAGTTTATAACTAAACTCTTTGATGTCGATAGCAGCGGTGTCCTGAATGGCATTACCGGATATATTGGTAGCCGATAGCTTTGTTATGCAAAGTAGCGGATATACGGTTATATCCTTATCCTTATATTTGCTTATGTCAAAAGCAATATTTTTTGTAATATAGCTTGTGTTAAAGATTATATTCGTTTTACCGTAGTCCAACGATGAATCTAAATATTCGTAAACAAGTTTGCCCGCTTCGTTTTTATAAGAAACCTGTACGGTAGGGAAGATTCCGAATGCTTTGTATTCACTTACTTTTGCGGTAAGTTTCAGATATAATACTTCATTTGTATTATTTTTTTAAATTAATTTTGTAGCCTCGTCTGTAAGCAACTTTTGCAAAATCTATGTTATTGATACCTTTTAGGTCGTCAACGGTATATGTCGGTAATTCCGAATAATCGTTAAGATTAAGTTTTAAAATATCCGGATTTTCGGAGAGATTATCTGTTACTGTAAGGTAATTTAACCCATCGCTGTTTTTCATATAGCTGTTGATGACAGGAGAAATCATTTTTATGTCAGTCATAGATTTATCTGTTACTGTTTCGCCGTTAATTTTAATTATATTAAGCGGATTGTCATATTTCTGCTTAAGAGTGTTATACTCGTTTAAATTTGTATAATTGAAAAATTTATCTTCTTTATTTTCTTTGTTTTTGTCTGTATATGTATAAACATACGGCAAAAAACAAACATTGTACATATCCGGACCTTTGAGAGAATCACAAACAGATACATCAATAATATTGTTAATGTTGTTTTTGCCGGCAATTCTGATAGAACTCTCTTCAAATGAGTTCCAATAATCATAGCAGCTTGTTATATTGCCTTGAATATAATTGTTGTGATTATTATCAGTTAAAAGAATACCGGCGGCATTATTTAACGGCTTTTCTCCGTTTTTAAGTCTTGAACCTGAAATAAAGTTATTGGCAAGGCTTTGAAAACCTGTAATTACACAACTTTTGCAATTAGTCATCATAAGTCCGTGTCTGCCGTTTTGCTGTACAGACACATTACTTAAATTAATACAAGAGGCATTACTTAAAGTATTATCCATATTTACACCGTCGCCTCTGTTGCCCCATGATTTTATATTTGTGCCGTTAAAGCCGCCAATATTAATTTTAATACCGTGCTTGCGGTTCTGATGTGTATCAAGATTTACAATTTTATTTCCGTATCCTCCGTTGTACAAACCGCACTCGCCGTTTTCGTATGTACGAATATTAGAAAGATGACAGCCGATACATGTAGTTTCCAATTTTTATTCCGGACAAAGGGCAATTGGAAACATTGATGTTTTCAATTGTGTTATCGGAAGAATTACTGTTGCTTATTTTTAATACCGTGATATTTGTAATCATCTTCTGAAATTTTACCCTTAACTGAAAAAGAGCTTAGAGTGCAGTTTGATGAACCGGTGATATGAATTATACAATCGTCATTTTTATATTTATATTCATTCGTTTCACTGTCTTTATCATCATTGTGTTTGATTATGGTTTTGTTAATACCCGCACCAAAGATTTCAAGGTTAGTTTTTTCAATTGTTAATTTACCGACTTTATAAATACCTGCGGGAATATATACTACCTTATTTTCTTCTATTGCTTTTTGCAGTGCTTCGGTATCGTCGTTTACGCCGTCACCTACAGCTCCGTAGAACTGTGGAATTGAGAAATACGATGAGTATGAAAATGTTACAGCTTTTGTAGAAGTCAAATCGTTATACTTGCAAAGAGTACCGTCGGATGTCAGAATAAAGCGTATGTTATTAACGATTGTCATAATGAACGAAATTTTGTCATTTTCGCCGTTCCTATTTCTCCCGTGTAAAGTGTGTCACTGTCAATGTAAGTCAGCAAGTCAGTTACTGAGTTTACAGTTCCTACATTGCAGTGCTTTTCGTAATTTTCAAGATTGTTGTTAGTCATATTTATACCTCCAAATAGATTATTGTATAACTTAAAAAGTTACTTTGCTTTCAAAAAATTAGCAGATAATTTATTTAAATTATCTGAATAAAGTATTATAATTATCTCGTAACTTTTCAAGTTACTTTTATTATAGCAAGCGTTTTGTAACTTGTCAAGACATTTTAAACAGTGTTGCATAAGATTTTTTTCTTGACAAGTTACTTTTGCAGCTATATAATTATGGAAATGATTAATTTAAACACAAAAAAGGTGATATTATGACTGTTGGTGAGCGTATAAAAAAAATCAGACAACAAAATGCGATTTCTCAAACGGAGCTTGCAAATGCCTGCAAAATAAGTAAACAAACATTATATAAATATGAAAATAATATAATAACCAATATACCGTTTGATAAAATAGAATTGATAGCCGACTGTTTATCTACATCTCCGTCTTATATAATGGGGTGGGCGGAATATGATTTAAGCAATGTAAAAAATATTGAATCTATGCCGGAAATGGTAAAAGTTCCTTTGGTTGGTACAATTGCCTGCGGTGAGCCTATACTTGCGCAGGAGAACATTGAAGACTATATAAATATGCCCGAAAAAACCAAAGGTACATTTGCACTAAGATGTAAAGGCGACAGTATGATTAATGCTCGCATATTTGACGGAGATATAGTATTTATAAGGGAACAGCCGGAGGTAGAAAACGGAGAGATAGCAGCGGTACTCATTGACGATGAGGCTACTTTAAAGCGTGTATATAAAACAGAATTCAGCATAGAACTCAGACCCGAAAATCCTACCTACAAATCGCTTTATTATCAAAAAGATGAGATGAACAAAGTACGTATTCTGGGCAAAGCAGTAGGTTTTTACAGTAATGTGTTGTAATATTTTTTTATACTCGATTATATCAACAAAAATAATCGGTAATCACTGATTAAAAAAATTTATTAATTATAAGAAAGAAAACCAAATACTTTGACAACAAAACGGTAAAATCAACGCAATATTGTAAAACAAAATTAATTATGCCTACACAATTCGACATACCATTTTTGGTAATGTGATATTATAATGTCACAGGGACAAACCCCTGATGCTTAAAAGACACGGGATGGTAAGGTTGACTTTTTTATTTAACAATGATAACAAAATCACTGAAATACCAATAATAAGAATACGACCTAACAAGGCTCAGCCTCGAAAACAATTTGACGAAGCCTCTCTTACATCATTATCGCAGTCCATAACAGAAAACGGTATCTTGCAGCCGCTGACTGTCAGAAGGGCAAGTCAAAGTGAATATGAGCTGATTGCCGGTGAACGCCGTCTTCGTGCGTCGGTTATGGCAGGACTGAAAAAAGTGCCGTGCATAATCGTTAAGTGTTCTGACAAAGAGTCTGCGATCTTTGCTCTCCTTGAAAATCTACAGCGCAGCGACCTCGGCGTGTTCGAGGAAGCTCGCGGGATTTCAAGACTTATACGAAGATTCGGACTTACTCAGGAAGAGGCGGCTCAAAGGCTTGGCAAAACTCAATCTACCATAGCCAACAAACTCCGACTTTTGAGGCTTACATACGAAGAACAGGAGCTTATTATTTCGGCAGGTCTTACGGAGCGCCATGCCAGGGCATTACTCCGAATAGAAGACGAGGGCAAAAGGCGAGAAGTCCTAAGCAAGGTAATAGCTCTTAATCTTAACACTCAACAGACCGACAATCTTGTAGGCGAAGTCTTGAATGACTGCCCAAAGCATATTAAAAGTATGGGAAGCAGTAAGCGGTGATAAAAGATGTGCGTATTTTTGTAAACACCATCAACAAAGCGGTAGATACAATGCGCCTTGCAGGTATTGATGCCAAAGCAGTCAAAAGTGAAAACAACAACTATATCGAATACACAATTAAAATTCCCAAAAAGACCGCAAGCGATAATAAATCCGCTTAAATTTACTAACAAGAGGGTGCGAAAGCATCCGTTCCACTCATACCCATTTCCTTATCTAAACCCCTTGCAAACAGCCGTACAGTGTAAAAAACTGTACGGTTGTTTGCGTTCGCAATTAATAATTTTTTGCCGTTTCGTTCAAGCCGCCGAACAGCAGGCTGTTCGGTTACAGAAAAATTTTGTTAGCAGACAGTATCGTTGGCTTTGCCCACACCCACAACTTTTGAAAGGGGCGACCAAACTTTCATAATTGTGACGGATAAGTTTCTGAAAATTTTGACATTATTATAAGTCGGTGTTAAAATAAAATTACATTATAATGAAAAGGAATGATTTGTATGTCTAAGGGAGATATTGCAAAGCAAAATTTTATGAACGGTTACAATTGTTCTCAAGCGGTTCTGCTTGCATTTTGCGAGGATTTTGGACTTGAAAAAGAAACGGCATTAAAAATTTCCGAACCGTTCGGCGGCGGTATGGGCAGAATGAGAGAAGTTTGCGGTACTGTTACAGGTATGTTTATGGTGATAGGTCTTGCAATGGGTAATGACAATTCTAAAGACAATACCACAAAGAAAAATGTTTATAAATCGGTTCAGGAGCTTGCCGCAAAGTTTAAAGAAGACAACGGCTCTATTATTTGCAGAGAACTTTTAGGTTTTCAGAAAAACAATAAGGAAAAGTTATGTGCCGTCCGAACGCACCAACGAATACTATAAAAAGCGTCCTTGTCCGGAGCTTTGCAAGTATGCGGCAGATATTCTTGAAGAATATCTTAAGAAAGAAAACCTCATTTAAACAACTGTTATTATATAAAATATATGATTTTGTGAATTGTCAACCAAAATTCAATTGCAGGTTGACAATTCGGTAAAACCGAGTTATAATATTGTCAACTTAATAAACCAAATAGGTTGACGATAAGGAGAAAGAACAATGTTAGAGGTAAAATCAAAGGCAACATCAAAAAGCAAAGCCGCTTTGCTTGATTTAGTATTTGTGGCACTCTTTGCCGCTGTAATGACAGTTTGTGCGCAAATTCAGGTTCCGTTCGGAGAAGTTCCGTTTACACTTCAAACTCTCGGTGTATTTATTGCAGCGTCATTACTCGGTTGGAAAAGAGGTACACTCAGTGTTATAGTTTATGTACTTCTCGGTCTTGCCGGTGTTCCTGTGTTTGCAGGCTTCAGCGGAGGTATAGGCGTACTTTTCGGACCGACAGGCGGATATATTATCGGATTTATTTTTACAGCTTTAATTGTAGGTCTTATGACAGAAAAACTCGGCAAAAAAACTTTTGGGTTGAAATTGTTTCTATGATTTTGGGCCTTGCTTGTTTGTTATGCATTCGGCACAGCATGGTTTATGTTCCAAATGAAAATGGGACTTGTTGAGTCACTTTTACTGTGCGTAGTTCCTTATCTTATTGCTGACGCACTCAAAAATTGCATTTTCAGCTGTATTGGTAAATCGTCTTGACAAAGTTATCAAGCTTTAATCTGCGACCGCACCACAGCCTTTGCATACAATTTTTCGTAGGAAAAGGTTACAGCAGTGATTTTGTGCAGAATATGACAAATGTAATTGAATATCTGAATAAAGAAAATCCGCTGATTACCTTAACGGGCAGTTGTAATGATGTTCTTTGCAGTAAATGCCCGAATAATAAATCACAGCTTTGTGCCGATAATGATAAAGTGGCAAGTTTTGACAATGCTTGTCTGAAAGAATATAATTTAAAAATCGGTGACGAAATCGAGTGGCTTGCGCTTAAAGATATGGCAAAAAGCAGGATAATTTCACAAGGAAAACTTAGTGAAGTCTGCAAAAATTGTCAGTGGAAATGTTACGATATTTAATAAGCTTACAACATCCCCATATAAAAAATCCCTGTTCAGCGCTGAACAGGGATTTTTTGCTGTCTGTTTAATTTTTT
>ENA-OQJI01000323-OQJI01000323.1-human-gut-metagenome-genome-assembly--contig:-NODE-323-length-11055-cov-0.841142_pt1 | contig 11055 bp, 14 predicted proteins | sample MGYA00242602_ERZ504768 | MGnify/ENA primary metagenome ERZ504768 (study PRJEB26092, sample SAMD00036368) | human gut metagenome | host: Homo sapiens | study: EMG produced TPA metagenomics assembly of...
AATCCTCATAAATAATACATGAGGATTGCTATAAACTTCCGGCAGAAACCGGTTTGCGCTGCTAATAGCTTTCCATTGCCGCAAGACAAATTAGCTCATTTTTCGCCTGAATTTTTGTATACTTCTACAACTAGTAATCCTATTGTTTTTATATTAAAATACTACTAAGGTCTGCAATCCGAAAAATTGTCATTTCGTGACGATTTTATTAAGGAAATAATATCTTTGTGACCCCATCATATCCATGTACCATGTGTACTTTAACAGTTACTGGTCACGGAATGATCAGTAATGTCTATTACCTCATCGGTAGGTGCACATCATATCACTAATTAAGGAGGACATAACAATGGTACGAAATGCAATGAGCGCAACAGAGTTTTATATTTTTACAATATTTAATGGACCAGAGAAACACCTGCAACTTTTTCTGAGATCATGGTTCACTTTAACGAAACAGAACAGAAAGAATGGAAGAAACAGACTGTAAATACTTTCCTTTCCCGTTTATCACAGAAAGGATTTTTAAATATTGACAAGAGCGGAAAGAGAGCCATTTACATCCCATCCGTTACAGAAAAGAAGTTCTATGAGCAGTATGCTCAGGACATCATTAAAGATTCCTATCAGGGGTCTCTCAAGAATTTTTGTATGTGCTTTCACTGCCGGACATAAATTAACATCTGCTGAAAAGGATGAACTGTTAAATTATATCAAAACTCTTTAGAGCATACAGATTGTGGGAATGATTTTTCAGACACACTGTAAAGTATTCTGATTTATCTGATCTTATTTGCGCATTATATAAGGGACTGTCGGTTAATACCACATTTCGGCATCCCCAGTAGTAATTGAAAGGATCCCAGCAAGGACAAGGCTTGTTAGCTTTCTGCCTTGCGAGGGATCCTTTTTTCTATAAAAGATGAAATTTATTTTTGGCCGCAAAAATCCCTTGTCTGGATTTTTACAGCCGCACTTTTGATCAAGCTGTTTTTTCCGTTGTTTTTCCCTCAAACTTCTTTAGTTTTTCATTGAGAAAACGACAGTATTTATTTATATTCCTTCCGATTGCATACAACATGAATTCTTTGTACACTTTATCTGCAGAACGGTAATTAAAACGCCTAAAGTTTTCGTTTTCTTTGATATCACCGAAATGTCCTTCTGTCTGGATCGAACGTGTCTGCCGTTTTAGGATCCCACGCTCACTTTGGATGTTTGCATGGGATTTTTCACGCAGTTCATCCCACTGCTCATTGATCTTCATTACCTTGTTTCTTTCAGTATCCTTTTCAGCATTATATTTATACAGACAGCGTGCTTTATGTTCGCATCCACTGCAGTCAGCGCAGCCGTATACCTCAAAGGTCTGGGTATAACCATTCTGTTCTTTTGTTTCCGTCCTTATGTGACGCAGTTCACGCCCGTCATGGCAGATATAAAACTGTTCATCTTCAAATACTTCGACCCTCATGTTGTAATATTTACTGATATCTTCCGCATATGCACGTGTTTTACGTTTCTCATGATCCTGCAGTTTTATATAACTTTCTATCCCTTTTTCTTTTAAATAAAGCAGATTCTTCTCACTGCAGTATCCGCTGTCAGCAGTCATCTCTTCCAGGACGCTGCCAAAAGCCTTCTGGTGCTTTTCCAGGACCGGGATCAGGGTATTGTAATCCGTCCGGTCATTACTTACGTAACCGTGAACGATGAAATAATTTTCCACAGCGATCTGTACGTTGTACGCCGGCTTTAACTGCCCGTTCAGCATATGGTCCTCTTTCATCCGCATAAAAGTAGCTTCCAGGTCTGTCTTTGAATAGCTGTTCCGGTCTTTTCCCATGATCTCGAAGCATTCTTTATATCCCATCAGACGCTAGCCGAGATGCTCCAGTTCCTCATACAGCTGCTGGATCTCAGGTTTTCTTTTTCCTTTTCCATAAACGAACTCAATCCCTTCTCCAGAGGCAATCGTATTAAGGTTCTTCTGAAGCTTCCGTATTTCAAGCGGAGAGCAGTTATCAATCTCAATGACTGTATTATTTGCAAGTTTCTTATGTTTTGACAGCTTCCTTTTCCGGTTCTTTTCTATAACACTGCGGACTTTATCCATTCCCTCAATCACAAACATCTGTGCATTCCCGATATCATACCTTGGCCCATAGCCATTCTCCTGCAAAAATGTATTATACCGGGTAAAGGTCAGCTCGATTGAGTCCAGAAGGCCAGCCAGATGGTAATTGATCGTACCACGCTAGACAAACGTATAACGGTTTGCATTGGCTTCAATCTTAGTCCCATCGATAAAAAGTTCTTTCAGTGTAACAAGGCCTTCTTTTTGAAGCCGGCGCAAAAACTGGTAATTAAGATCATCCAGTATTTCAGAAGTCAGCTTTTTCCCTTTGAACTCATAAAAAGCATCCCGTTTTGGTTTCTGCCCACGGGTCAGCCAGATAAAAGCCAGATCTCTTTCACATAATTCTACAATACGGTCAACAGAACGTACCCCACGCATGTTTGCGTAAGTAACTACAGCATACATCATGATTGGGTTATACCCGGTTCTTCCCTTATCTGAACAATTGGCCAGCAGGCCAGAAAAAATCTAAATCCTCCATCACTTTTTTCAGGGTATAGACTGGATCGTCGTCGGGTAAACTCAATTCATAGAAATTAAAGTTAATTTTCTGTTGCCCTAATTCAAAAAAGTCAGTATAATAATTAGTTGTTAGCATAGTTACATTATAACATGTAACGGAGAGAAAGATGGTTGTCGGTAACCATCTTTTTTTCTTTTTATGGTAAAAAATTTGGGGAGGGTGTGACTCGGTATGAGTCACACCCTCCCTCTCTTAGAACTGTCTATTTCCCGACAGCCCCTTATTTGTTTTCATATTCTTCTACATTGTCCAATGTAACCTTATGGTACGGAATCCGTACATATTTTCCATTAAGCAGCGGAATCTCATCTGTTTTTCCATTTGTGGCGATCGCAAAAGCAAGATTCAGCATTTCCTGTGCCTGTCCTTCTTTATCATTATAGACGGTTCCAAGCATCTCTTCATTCTTTACTGCATTCAGCCCTACATCTGTACCATCAATCCCCACTACACCGGGCCATTCCTCTTTTGGAATCTGAGATGCCTTTAAGGCATCGATTGCACCCAGCGCCATATCATCATTATTCGCAATGATCAGTTCAATCTTATTGTCAAACTGAGTCAGCATGGCTGCTGTTTTGGTCTGCGCCTGTGCTCTGTTCCAGTTGGCAATGGCATATCCCAGTTTCTCTGTTTCCACACCTTTTCAGCCATGGTATTTACAGAATATTCTGTGCGCACAATGGAGTCCTGATGTCCGGCTTCGCCCTCAAGCACTACATACTGGCAAAATGCCATCTCCATTTTTATCCATAGAAGAATCTGTCTTAAAAGCATCTGCTGCCAGTTCCCCTTCCAGTGTTCCTGACTCTGAAGCATCTGCCCCCACATAATACAGTTCCGTCCAGCGTTCCAGATCCTCTGCAACCAGTTCACGGTTAAAAAATATAATAGGAACATTATTATTCTCTGCAAGATCCGTGATTGTGGTAGGCTCTGTACGGTCTACCAGATTTACACATATCACATCGCATCCTTTATCGATCAGGCTCTTAACCTGTTCATTCTGCGTCAGCTGACTCTGAGAAGCATCCATGATCTCCATGTTGATCGCCACGCCGCTTTCCTCTTCTTTGTCTGCTGTATATTTCGTGAATTCCGCCATCATTTCCGAAAGGAATGTGTCATACTGATCGTATAAAGTAACTCCTATTTTTATATTTTTGATTGTCTCTTCTTCACTGCTCTTACATCCTCCGACATTAACAGCCACAATACATAAAACACCTGCCAGCACCAGATATTTCCTGCACATTTCTTTTCCCCCGTCCATCTTATCTGTTTTCGTATAACATTATCTTACAGTTGGAAAAAGAATCTGACTTGTCTCTTCCGCATACAGATTCTCTTTTGTTACTCTGAAAAAATCAACTTCTACCTGTTCCATTTTGTCAGTATGATATCTTGCCATTTGTGCAGCCAGAACCATACTCTCATATCCCATATAATATTCATTGGGAACTACAAGCTCCCGGATCAGCCCTTTATCCAGATAATATACCGTTTTTTCAGAGCGTCCTTCTCCATAGATCCGCCAGGAAACCCCTTCATTGTCAAAGAGCATCTCAACTGCCTTTTCTGTATCATCATTCTCCAGCGAAATTACTGCATTCACCTGATTATTGACAAAATACTCTGCATTTCTGATTTTCTTATTAAGCTCATTTTCAGAAAACACCCAGGAAATCTCCACTCCTGCTTCTTCCAGACGTTCCTTTACTCCCTTCAGACGCTGTCTCATTCCAAGCTGACTCTGATTTCCACTGAAAATCCCAACCCTTGTCTCTCCGGCTTCGATTACCGCATCTGCCAGACTTTCTCCGAATTTTATATGATCTGTCATTACAGAAGTATAAAGTGTATCTGTTTCTATTCCCGTTTTCACCAATACTACCGAGTCTGCAGCTACTCCCTGCAAAACACTGTCAGCTTCGCCGGAATAGGGTTCAACGATTATCCCATCTGCCCCTCCTTCCAATTCACGCTTTACAATCGTATTCTCCTCCTGAACATTCTGAAAACTTCCTGTCGACACCAGATTCAGGTGTACCTGATTATCCTCAGCTCCCTGTTCCAGTCCTTCCCGGAACGCATTCCATCTGGTATTACTGCTGTCATTTACGATCACTGATACAGAAATATAATCGTCATCTTTTCCCTGATTGACCATTCCGTAAGCACTGTATATGATTACAGATAAAATCACTGCCAGGAAGAGGATTGCGGATATTCTGTTCTTTTTCATTCCGCATCCCCCTTTCTGTCTGCTAAATGATAATCCTTTCCGCTCTCAAGGAGTTTCTGGGTTTCTGCCGTATACGGAACATATGGAATGTGAATCTGCACCAGCATTCCCTCATCCGGACAGCTATGAATAATCAGTCCATATCCTTCTCCGAAACGAAGCTTCAGACGGCTGTGCACATTAACCAGACCAACTCCTGATCCATGTTTATGCGGCCGTTCTTTTCCGTTGAGAAGTTCTGCTGCTTCTTCCTCAGGCATACCCAGTCCGTTGTCCTCTACTTCCAGATAAATATCCCCATCCTTCTGTAACCGCGGACATGAATCTCTCCTTCTCCGTCCATAAATTCCATTCCATAATAAATGGCATTCTCAAGTAATGGCTGGAGAACCAGCTTCACAATACAGCCATCCAGTATCTCTTCCTCAATCTGAAAATCTATTTCAAAACTGTTCTTATATCTGATCTTCTGGATATTCATATAGTTCTGTGCATGCTTTACTTCATCTTCTATCCTGATCACTGTTTTTCCTTTACTCAGACTGATACGGAACAGACTGGCAAGCTGTGTAATCATAAATACTGCATCATCATACCGCTCTCCCGTGATCATCCAGACAATAGAATCCAGTGTATTATATAAGAAATGCGGATTGATCTGCGACTGCAGTGCATCAAGCTCACTCTTCCGTTTCTCTTCCTGTTCCACGACAATATCATCCATCAGCTGCCGGATCTGGGCAACTGTAGACCGGAGAGTTTTTCCCAGATGTTCTACTTCCATGGACCTCCTATATAAATATCCGGATCCATATTTCCGGTTTCCCACTCCTTCACAGAATTATTCAGACGGCGCAATGGTTTTTGATATTCTTGCAGATACCATCTGATTCAGTATCACCACTGCCAGCACTGTCAGAGCCACCAGAAGAACTACCAGATTTCTCATACCGGTCATTCCCATACTGAAAGATTTCATAGGGACCACACTGACCAGTTTCCATCCTGTATAACTGATGGTCTTTACTGTAACCAGCCGCTTTTCACCATGAAAATTTTCCTTTACAGTAGAATCCTCATATCCTGCTGCCTTATCATTATTTTCCTGATATAATCCCATAGGGATAAGATTTTGCTTCGGATGATAGATGATTTCTCCGTCAGATGCCATCAGATATACATATTCACCGGAAGTATCTGTGTTTGCCTTCTCAAGAAGCTGCTCAATACTGCTGTAATTCATATCAACCAGAAGAACGCCCTGCATGGAACTGCCATTTCTGGTGAGCTCTACCGTACGGCTCAAAGACACCACCCAGTAATATCTGTAAGATGGATCATCAAAGAGATTCTGCACATGGGGTGTGGAGAAATGAAAATTTTCCAGTTCTCCGGCTGCATCCTGAAACCATTTCTGCGACTTTACATCAACACCATTTTTTCTCTGTTGCAATAGGAGACGCCTCCGTCAGCTTTCCATCATTTGTGTAACATGCCACACTGATCAGCTTATCTTTATTAGCCTCATATAAAAGAGTCATGGCATCCTCAAGGCTCTCACTTCCAATATCTGTATTCTTGATCACACTATAATACATGGCATCTGAAATACGACGCATATTTCTCAGATAATCTTCCAGATTTATTGCAGTCTGATTGATCAGCTGTCTGGAATTCTCTACTGTAAGATTCTCTGCCTTTTTGCTGAACTGTTGATAGAGCATAACCCCCAAAAAGCACATACAGCATACAGACAGAAGTGTAAAAGAAACCGATATAGTCATCTGCATGCTTCTTATTTTTTTTTCTCCTGTGAGATAATAATTTTTTTAATCTTTTTCACTGATGCTCCTGCTCCTGCTCCTGTAGCAAAATATGTTTTATTTATCCCTGACTGTTCGCAGTACGGTATTTAGACGGTGACATACTGTACTGTTTTTTAAACGCGTAACTGAAATAATTAGGATCTGCATACCCCACTTTTTCTGCAATAATATAAGTCTTATCACTGGTAGTCATGAGAAGCTCCACTGCTTTTTCCATTCTGTAATCTGTCAGAAAACTGATAAATGTTTTACCTGTTTCTTTTTTAAAGATCGTAGAAAAATATGCAGCACTCACACCCAGTTCACGACATACGGATTCTATAGTAATGTTTCTGTCGCTGTAATGTTCCTGCACATATTCCACAGCTCTGGAAACAAAAGATCTGGTACTTGCCTGCCGTTCCTGCTGAACGGTTTCCTGTAACTTCTCACAGACTTTCAGAAGCCACTGCTCCAGTTCCTTCGGGGATTCCATCTGCATGCACTTATCAAAAGCTTCCCCCTTTTCACCGTAAAATTCAACACTGTCCAACTGATTGTTATTGCAGAAACGAAAAAGTTCTGTAAGAAGTCCCATAATAAAAATCTGATATTTCTGCATAGTAGTTCCATCCTGAAGAAACCTGCATACACAGTGACTGATTTCTGTTTCCAGTTCTTCCCTTGTTCCCATACGGATTCTTTTAAGAATCTTCTGTATTTCCTGTTCCTCCCAACGTTCATCCACATTCTCCATAGGATCAATTTCCGCAATATTGATCGCACGCGCATTTCCATAGATCACGCGATAGGAAACAGCACTCCTTGCACCCTGCCATGACAGCCGGATATCCGGCAGATTGTCACATACATATCCGATCCCTGCAGTTACCGTTGCTTCACATACATGCTTTGCCAGACGACAGAACTGATCCATAAAATCCGTAAACGCAGTAATCTGTTCCTGTTCTTCAAACTGTGTGATTACCACAATATCTCCCAGATACATCAGAATCCTTGATTTCCATTCCCCTTCCATATGTTCTTCTGCCAGCTTTTTCACTGATACCCCCAGCAAAAAAGGATTCATATTCTGTGGAATATCTGTAGTGCTGATATGTAAAATAGAAACTACATAACAGGGGCCGGTAAGATCAATCTGATAGTTAGAAAGATATTTTTCAACCTCCCCCTCAGGAATACGTCCGTCAATCAGAGAGGTATAGAAATTTTCCTGAAGAATCGGAAGACTTTCCATGTAATATTCTCTCAGCTTATCCACATTTCTCTTCTCATCCATCTCCCGCCCTATCTTCTCGTGGATACGCCCGAATACCTCTTTCAGGTTTCTGGCATCAATGGGTTTCAAAATATATTCCTCCACTTCAATCTGAATTGCTTCTTTTGCATATTCAAATTCATCAAAACCTGAAAAAATAATAATCTTGACTGTGCGATAAAGTTCTTTCAGCTTACGACTCAGCGTGAGGCCATCCATATATGGCATCTTAATATCAGTCATTACCACATCCGGCTGTAGTTCCTCTGCCATTTCCAGAGCTTCCACACCGTTGTGTGCATAACCCACAATCTGAAATCCCATGCTTTCCCAGTCCATTTTTTTCATAATAATCTGGATAACATCTTCCTCATCATCCACAAGCAGTACCGAATACTTCTCCATCTCTACACCTGTCTCTAAATTTCTGTTTTTTGTCCTGTAACTGTTCAGCGCCTTCACAATCAGCACTCTACTAAATGGTTATCTTATTTCTTCTTATGTGAATTCGGAGCTCCGTATTTATCATTCATACGTTTCCATAAAATACCGAATACTACAAACCACACCGCAATTTCCACAACTGCCGCATGGACACTGAAGTACATTAAGATTGCCATAACAAAAGAACCTGCCGCAAGAAAAAGTATCAGCTTTCCTGATTCTGCCACATATTTCTCTTTGTCCTTAAGTTTCTTTCCATTATCTTTCCCTGTGATGGATTCTGTATCATGAAATATCAGCAGACGGGCTGCATAATATCCAAGAACAAGAGTCATCATCAGCGGAATCATTACGTTTGATAAATAACTGTTTCCCCATTTTTTTATTTCTCCTCTTTTTATTTCGCAGCTGTATATATAAAGAAAGGACCGTCGTACCAAAACGGCGGCCCTGTATGTAACATTATATACTTTTTATTATTTTCTTGCAATGTATTTTCTGATATCCAGTGAAATAGCAATGAAGATGATAACACCAAGTGCGATGTACTGAGCGTATGCATTTACTCCCAGGAACTGAAGTGCTGCTTTCAGGAATTCGAATACTGCAACACCGACCAGAGCGGAAGATACTTTACCACGACCACCGGTTACAGATACACCACCGATAGTACAAGCTGCGATAGCTTCCATTTCATAACCATAACCTAACTGAACAGATGCACCGCCGGCTTTTGCACCCATCATAAATCCTGCAAGACCATACATAGCTGCTGCTTTTGCATAGATAATGATAAGAGTTTTCTTAACCGGAACACCGGCAACTTCTGCAGCCTGTGGGTTACCACCGATTGCATACATATATTTTCCATGACGGGTCATGTTAAAGATAAACCATGTAATAACACCAACCAGGATTGCGATCCATACCAGATAGCTCATTCCAAGGAATTTACCTGTAGCAAGTCCTGTATACTCACTTACATATCCTCCAAGAGGAGTTGCATTTGTATAAATACTGCAGATACCATAAACGATTTCCATCATAGCCATTGTGGAAATGAATGGCGGTACGTTCAGGTATGCGATAAAGAAACCTGTTACCAGACCGAATGCTGCACAGATCAGCATAACGATCAGAAGTGCAAGCCAGATGTTTAACGGTTTCATACCCGGATAGAATTTAGCGGAATAATCCATTTTCTGGAGCAGTGTACCTGCAATACATCCGCCGAAACCAATCATACGACCTGCGGAAAGGTCACATCCTGCTGTAATGATACATCCGGCAATACCAAGTGCGATTACCAGACGGAAACTCATAGTTGCAAGAATATTAGTAAGGTTGTTTGTTGTTATAAAAGTTTGGTCTTGTGATTCCTGTGAATACGATAAGGCAACCATGATGATGATAACACCATAATTTGTCATAATCTCTTTAAAGCTTAATTTCTTTTTACCCATTATTTTTCTCCTCCCATCATCAGAATTTTGTAGCATAACTCATAACATGTTCCTGAGTCATTTCATTTTCCTCTGTAAGTTCTCCGCGCATCTTTCCGTTACACATTACATAAACACGGTCAGACATACCAAGCAGCTCTGCCATTTCTGAAGAAATCATAATAATGGCTTTGCCTTCTGCTGCCAGGGTCGTTCATGATCTCATAGATCTCGTGTTTTGCACCAACATCGATACCACGGGTAGGCTCGTCCATGATCAGGATATCCGGATCATTTGCCAGCCATCTTGCAACGATAACCTTCTGCTGGTTACCACCGGACAGGTTTGCGATATGCTCCTGCATATTCGGAGTCTTGATACGCAGCTTCTTGATACTGTCGTCTACGATTCCGTTGATCGTCTTATGATCAAGCACAAATCCGGCTTTCAAATGTTTGTTATAAATAGAAACACCTACATTATCCTTGATGGAAAGACATCCAAAAATACCATTTCCACGTCTGTCCTCTGTGATCAGACCGATTCCGGCTTTCATGGCATCTGCCGGATGTTTGATATTTACTTTTTTGCCTTTTAATATAAATTTCTCCGGATTTGATCGCTCTCATTCCGAAAACGCCTTCCAGAAGCTCTGTTCTCTGAGCTCCTACCAGACCACCAAATCCAAGAATCTCACCTTTGCGGAGTGTGAAAGATACATCCTGGAATGATTTCTCATGGATAGAACTTAAATGTTTTACCTCCATGATCACTTCTCCCGGTTTATTCTTTCTTTCCGGATATACATTGGTCAGCTCACGTCCTACCATCTTGGTAATGATATCTTCTGTAGTCATTTCGGCTGCCGGCCAGGTTCCTACATATGTACCATCTCGCATGATGGTGATATCATCTGCAATACGTTTGATCTCATCCATCTTATGAGAAATGTAAACCATGGCAACACCCTTATCTCGCAGATCATTCATGATCCTGAAAAGAGCTTCTACTTCGTTATCTGATAATGAGGATGTAGGCTCATCAAAGATTACCACCTTCGCATTATGTGAAACTGCTTTTGCAATTTCTACTGACTGCATCTGTCCGATAGAAAGATCACCCAGAAGAGCCTTCGGATCAAAATCCATCTTAACTTCTTTCAGCCAGTATGCTGTA
>ENA-OQJI01000324-OQJI01000324.1-human-gut-metagenome-genome-assembly--contig:-NODE-324-length-11018-cov-0.646130_pt1 | contig 11018 bp, 11 predicted proteins | sample MGYA00242602_ERZ504768 | MGnify/ENA primary metagenome ERZ504768 (study PRJEB26092, sample SAMD00036368) | human gut metagenome | host: Homo sapiens | study: EMG produced TPA metagenomics assembly of...
TTAAACGGCAAATTTTCAGACAACACTGTATTTATGCTTATAGTTGGAGTTATTTGCGGAATTGCTGTCGGTGTTTTGTGTTTTATGCTGTATTTATCTGTGATAAAGCGGAAAAATAAGGCAAAAGAGGAAAAAGACAGGCATTAACTTGACATAACACCGATTATGCTATAAAATTTAATTTGAACTTAATATTTGTTATGGTTTATTCATTTAATTAATAGGGAAGACGGTGCAAGTCCGTCACAACCGCCATTACTGTAAACAGTTATAGCCTTGGCTCATGCCATTGGGAAACCGAGAAGGCGCCTTGGTTGCTTTAATGCAGACTGTAAGTCAGGAGACCTGCCATAACATAGTTTGAAAAACTTTCTTGGGCAGTGGGAGAATAGTTATTGGGTAAATTATTACCCTTTATATAGCTATGCCTCTTTTAAGGGGCTATTTTTTATTTAAGGAGAATGTTTATGAAAACAACAGCAAAATTTATTTCTGCTTCACTTGCTACTTTGCTTGTTTCTGCATCTGCAGTTACGGCATTTGCGGCAGAAACAAAGGACATTACAGTTTCACTCCGTATTGAGGGTGTGAATTCTTGTGTGCTTTATGACAATTATGAAATTCCACAGGGTAGCACGGCAGCTGACTTAATTCAGTATGCAGACAAGCTTTCTGATGATGTTACGGTAACAGGCGCCGAAAATAATTACATAACAGATGTAAACGGCGAAACAGCAGGCAAATTCGGCGGCTGGGACGGCTGGCAGTATATTGTAAATTCAGTTTCACCAAATGTTGGCGTAGGTGATTACACACTTAGCGACAATGATACAGTTGTTCTTTATTACGGTGATTTCCTTGTCTTCTTCCGCTGATTGACACTTCGGCATTAAACAGTGACGGAAAAATCAGTTTTAATGCAGAGTCAACTACATATGACAGCGACTGGAATCCGACCGTAAGCACAGTTGCTATTGCAGATATGACAGTTACTTTTGACGGTCATACTTATACAACAGATAAAAACGGTACAATTTCACTTAGCAAGGCTGATTTTACATCAGGTGAGCACAGTGTTCAGGTTGAAAAGAAAAATTCAAACGGTGCTCCTGCCGTACTTCGTTATGCTGACGACTTTACAGTTAATATTGCAAGAGAAAACACAATTAATGTAAATCTCAGAATTGAAGGTCCGGAGGCTTGCTACCTTAAAGACACATTTGAAATTGCAAAGGACAGCAATGTCGGTCAGCTTATCTCATATGCAGACGAAGTTTCTGATAATATCGAAGTAGTAGGTGCAGATGCAGGCTATATTACAGAGGTAAACGGCATTGCAGCAGGTTCATTCGGCGGCTGGGACGGCTGGTATTATGCTGTAAACAGCGTAGTTCCTAATGTAGGAGTAAACGATTATACACTTAATAATAATGATACAGTAGTTCTTTATTACGGTGAGTATCCATGCTACCTCCCGATTGCAGATACTTCATTGCTTACAAGCGAGGGTAAAATTACATTTACAGCAAAGGCTACATTCGGTGACGCTGTTCTTCCGATTGATAATATGACAGTATATTTTGACGGCAAAGAATACACAACAGATTATAACGGTGTAGTTGTAATTGATAAGGATCAGCTTACATTCGGCGACCACAGCTTACAGGTTGAAAAGTACGGTTACAGCGGTGCTCCTGCAGTTCTTCGTTACGCAGATGACTACACAGTATTTGTAGATACAAAGATTGTCAATGATGTAAACCTTGACAGTAAGGTAGACATTAACGATGTTACAGCTATTCAGACATACCTTAGCAATTATAACAATATTAGCGAAGAACAAGTAAGAATTGCTGATGTAAACAAAGACGGAAAAGTTGATGTAAATGATGTTACAGCACTTCAGACAATTCTTTCGGGTGAAACAGAATAATTCTAATAAGGAATGATAATTATGCTGAAAAAAACTGACAGCTTTACTTATATGCGCAGTAATGTTATCTTTATCGGTAACAGTAAATGCTGCTGAAAACTACACAAAAGAAGATATTTCAAAAACTATAGACGGAATTATCTCGTATAAATCGGCAATTTTAAAGGCTGACGATACAGCTTCGTTTGTACAAAAACTTTCTGAAACCACAGATAATTCTGAAACACAGTGGTATATTATTTCTTTGTCAAAATACGGTACAGATGTAACTGCTGTACAAAGTTCTATGATAAAATCTGCCGAAAAGTTATATGAATCAAAAAGCAAAGCTACAGATTTTCAGCGTACCTCACTTGCACTTTATGCCTGCGGACTTAATCCTGAAAATATCAACGGCAAAAATTTGCTCAGTGACGGAGTTTATAACAGTGAAAATGTGAACAAGCAAGGCATAAATGCATATGTTTATGCCTTGCTGTCACTCGACTGTGCAAATGCAAAAGTTCCGAGTGAAGCAAAATATGACAGAGAATATTTTATTAAAAAAATTATAGGCTTACAGCTTTCGGACGGTGGTTTTACACTTATGGGAAAGTCTGCCGATACCGATGTTACCGCAATGTGCTTACAGGCACTTGCTCCTTATAAATCTGACAGTACGGTAAAAGAATCTATTGACAGAGCACTTAATGTTTTGTCAAAAAAACAAAATGAAAAAGGCGGATATTCTTCTTTCGGCACAGTAAATTCCGAGAGTGTTTCCCAAGTTATTTCTGCGCTTGTTGCACTCGATATAGATGTGCAGTCGGATTCAAGATTTATTAAAAACGGCAACACTCTTGTTGACAATCTCGTGACTTTCAAAAATTCGGACGGCGGTTTTTCTCATATTGAAAACGGAAAATCGAATAATATTGCGTGTTATCAGGCATTAAACTCACTTGTTGATTTATATAAATATATGTCAAAGGGCAATACCGAGATTTTTGAATTTGACGATACAAAGAAAAATAATTCTAATAGCGAAAATTCCCGACAGAACACTGAAAATTCAAACACAGACAGTTCTGAGGTTAATATAGACAGCAACAATAAAAATAATTCTGTAAATACAGGTGATATTACAGAAAAACATAATTCGCAAGTTGATGAAGAACAGCAGGAAACAACTGTAAAGCCCGAATCCAATAATGCGGAAAATTATGATGATCAGGTAATGGCTTTGGCAGATGACAATTACGAGCCTTTTACGCTTGCATCTACTCCGGATTCCGTAGCGGCGGCAAATTCGGATGACGACAATAATTTTATTTTCTATGTTTCTCTTATCGGACTTGTGGCAGTAGCGGCTGTGCTTTTAATTATAAGATTAACAGTGCTGAAAAAAAGACGGTGAGCCGTTCAGATTATTCGGCAAAAGAAAAGGTGACAAATAATGAAATTAAAACTTTTATTACTTGTATTGATAATTACTGCCGTGCTATGTGGCTGTTCGGTTCAGACTCCCGATGACTACTATTCCTCTTCATCTCAAAAAGAGGGAATTGAGGTTACTTTTTCAATCAACTGCTCAACCATTTTAAATAATATGGATCAGCTTGAAAGCGGTCTTGAAAGCTATGTTCCGAGTGACGGCGTAATTCTCAAGCCTACAAAGATTACTCTTGACGAAAATGCTACCGCATATGATGCGCTTAGTGAAGCCTGCCGTCGAATAAAATTCAATATGAATACGAGGGAACGGACGCAGATATTTATATCGAGGGTATTGCAAATCTTTATGAATTTTCTTGCGGTCAGCTTTCGGGCTGGGAATACTGCGTAAATGATGTTTTTCCGTCGGTAGGTTGCAATTCTTATGATTTGCATGACGGAGATACAATTAAATTCTTATATACCTGCGATTTGGGCGCAGATATCGGAAACGAATTTACAGGAGAAGAATAATGCTAAGATTTAATTCCTTTAATCCGTTGGCACAGCTTATATATTTTGTATCTGTGCTGTTGGTATCAATGTTTACATGGAATTATATAATTTTACTGCTGTCGCTTTTCGGAGCGGCGGCTTATTCTGTATTACAAAAGGGTTTTAAATTTATTTTTAAAATCCTTTTTTGGTTATGTGCTGATTTTTTTACTTGTAACAATAACCAACCCGCTTTTCTCACACAAGGGAGTAACACCGCTTATATTTATAAATGATATTCCTATTACGCTTGAGGCTATAGTTTACGGTGCGGTGCTCGGACTGATGCTTTTGAGCGTAATACTTTGGTTTTCGGTATTCAACAGCGTGTTTGATTCCGAAAAACTTATATATATTTTCGGAAGATTTTTACCAAGACTTGCATTATTGTTTTCAATGGTACTTCATTTTGTGCCTAAATTTATTCTTGTGTTTAAGCGCACATTGGCGGCTCAATCCGATTTTTGACGGTAAAAATAAATTTAAACATACATAGGTGCATTTTCTGCTTCGGTTTCCGTAATGCTTGAGGGTTCGGTTCAAACTGCCGATTCAATGAGCGCAAGAGGATACGGAGTTAAAAAAGCGCAGTTTTTACTGCCGCTTTCCTTTTACAAAAGCAGATACGGTTTTTACTGTACTTTCTCTGGGAATGTTGACTACAGTGCTGTTTGCTTTAGCGACAGGTCAACTTGATTTTCTTATATATCCGCATATCGAGATGTGTGATATTACAATATTATCCGTAATCGGAATGTCGGCTTTCGGTGTACTGTCATTTATGCCGTTTATCATTGAGTTAAAGGAGGAGCTTGTATGGAAATTTTCTCTGTCAAAAATTTAAGTTTTACTTATCCGCAGATGCAGGAAAAGGCTTTGGATAATGTGAATTTCACTGTGAAAAGGGGAGAGTTTTGTGTTATCTGCGGTCAGTCCGGCTGCGGAAAAACAACACTGCTAAGACTTTTAAAGCCGCAGGCAGCTCCTCACGGCATAAAAACGGGAGAAATATTTTTCTGTTCCGAAAATATTGAAAAATGCAGTGAAGAAGATACGGCGTTTAAAATAGGCTATGTTTCGCAAAATCCCGAAAATCAAACAGTAACCGATACCGTACTCCATGAACTTGCCTTTACGCTTGAGAATATGGGAATGTCGAGTGAAGAAATAAATATTAAAATAAGTGAAACGGCTACTTACTTTGGACTTTCAAAAATAATAGAACAAAAGACAAACTCACTTTCGGGCGGTCAGATGCAAATTCTTAATCTTGCGGCGGCATCTGTTGCCGAGCCTGATGTATTAATTCTTGACGAACCCGCAAGTCAGCTTGACCCTGTATCGGCAGAAAACTTTTTTACAATTCTTGACAAGCTTAATAAAGACTTGGGTATCACTGTAATTATTACCGAACACAGACTTGAAAAACTGTTTCCCGTTGCGGACAGAATTATTGTTATGGAGCAAGGAAAAAATAATTACCGATACCGCACCTAAAGATACTTGCAATGCTCTTAGCAAAATTTCAAAAAATCATCCTATGATGCTCGCCTTGCCCGTGCCTGCACGGCTTTATTCCGTAACGGACTGTAAATCGCAATGCCCGTTACGGTCAAAGAAGGCAGAGAACTTTTTGCAAAATATAGCAAAAATAATTCTTTTACAGAACATACATTGCAGAATAATAATTCCGACGATGAAATATTATCGGTTAAAAATGTATATTTCAGATATGATAAAAAGTCTGATGATGTGCTCCTCGGTCTTAATTTATCGGTAAACAGAGGAGAAATTTTTTCGGTTGTCGGTGCAAACGGCAGCGGAAAATCAACTTTGCTTTCCGTAATAGGAGCAAGGCTTAAGCCGTACAGAGGCAAGGTAAAACTAAATGAAAAAACAGCTACTATGCCTCAAAATCCACAATTGTTATTTGTTAAAGACAGCTTGCTTGAAGACTTTAAAAGCGTGAGCGGGGATTTGGAAAAAATAAATAAATTGTCAGAAAAGTTTAATGTACACCGTCTTTTAAATCACCATCCGTATGACCTTAGCGGAGGTGAAATTCAGCGTGCAGGTTTTGTAAAACTTTTACTTCTCGAACCGAAAATATTATTGCTTGACGAACCGACAAAGGGTTGTGACAGTTTTTCAAAAGCAGAACTTGCAAAAACTTTAAAAGAACTTTCCGACAACCAAATTACAATATTACTTGTTACACATGACCTTGATTTTTCGGCTGAAGTTTCCACCGTATGCGCAATGCTTTTTAACGGTACTCTTTCAAAAAGACTTGAACCGCACGAATTTTATTGCGGAAACGATTTTATACGACTTCTGCAAATAAAATTTCACGAGGTATAAAAAAACGGCATTATAACAACGGAAGAGTTGATTTCCGCTGTTAAGGAGGAGTAAAATGACTGCTAAAAAGATAATAAAATACTTATGTGTTTTTGTGGTTGCACCGCTTATTGTACTTTGCGGAGTGTTTTTCTTCGGCGACCGCAAATATGCCTTTATATCGCTTGTTTTGTCGGTGGTTGCCTGTATTCCGTTTTTTATTTCTTTTGAAAAAGGTAAAAACGATGCACGCAGAATTGTTATAATAGCTGTTATGACGGCATTGTCTGTAGCGGGCAGGTTTGTATTTGCTCCCATTCCGTTTTTTAAGCCAGTTACTGCAATTGTAATTATTACCGCTATTTATCTTGGCAGTGAAGCAGGTTTTATTACAGGATCTTTTTCTGCTGTGGTTTCAAATTTCTATTTTGGACAAGGACCGTGGACTCCGTTTCAAATGCTTGCGTGGGGACTTATCGGATTTTTGGCGGGCTTGCTTGCTAAAAAACTTGTTGAGAGTAAGGTGTTGCTTATTATTTACGGCGCTCTATCGGGCATAGTATTTTCTTTTATAATGGATGTATGGACAACTCTCTGGGCTGACGGCACATTTAATATAGCAAGATTTGTGGCAAGCATTACAACCGCAGCACCGTTTACCGTTGTTTATATGGTTTCAAATGTAATATTCCTGTTGCTGCTTACAAAACCAATCGGAAGTAAATTGCAGCGATTAAAAAACTAAAATACGGAATTTTTTTAGGACAAGGGGAAGTTTAGCTTTCCCTTTTTGTTTTGCCGTGTATTATTTGCCTGTCTTCTGCATATAATCATTTGCATGGAGGTAATATATGGCAATGTTAAAAAAACACAAAAAAACGTTGTTGTCAGCATTGCAGAGAGTTTTCTGCTTTATATTGGCAGCAACAATTTTGGGTGCGGTGGGTGTTCCCTCGGCCGTACTTGCGCTTGACGGTGCAAATCCGACAGTAGAAATTGTCGGATTTATGAGGGGCGACAGTAAAGATCTTCGTTCAAGTGAGCTTTTAATGGCAAAAGTAAGCAATTACGATGGTAATCCTCAAGAGCTGACTTACGAATGGAAAAATAAGCTTGGCACTTATCTGTATGTATTTGACAAGACGATATGGCTGTGGTGCGTGGCACAAAAAGTGAAATTGAAATTTACAATTTGGATAAAGGCTTGTTCGCATCTGATAATATGAGCGGCAGATCTTATAACCGCAGCTATTCGCACAAAGGCTTTGCTTATGTGGCAGTTTACGGTGCATCTGTTAACGCTGAAAAATTAAAAGGCGGCATTTCCGTAACAGTAAAGGACTCTGACGGAAATATCATTGCGACAGCATCGTATGATGACGATTTTAAAAATTATGACCTGTCAAAAGATATGGCAAACGCAGTGTTTGGCGTGTTTGAGGGTGAGAGCGTTGATATTCTTAACCTCTTAGGTCAAAGCTCGGTTGTTCATGTTGTATGTCCTGCCTGTTATGTAAGTCAGGGAACAATAATTTCCGGCAGCGATTGCATAAGTTTAAGTAAGTCAGAAAGCGGTTACTCAATAACCGGTTTAAAAGCCGGTGAAGGTGTAATTAAAATTAATCTTCAAAAGAGAAATTGCAAATTCCATAAAAACTCGGAAAACAGTTCGACTACAACCGTAATAGTATTTAAAAAACCTAACACTTCCACAACTGCAACAACACTCACTCTTACAAATCTTGATGACAGATGTGAATATTATCTTGAGGGTGTTAAGGGTGAAGTAATTGACGGCAAAATAACTTTTAGCAGTCTTACTCCCTCTACTGAATATACCATAGAGGTACGGGGCAGTTATATTGACGAGAACGGTACAACTAAAACTGCATACGCCTATGTAAAAGACACAACAAAGGACTGCTATACATCAAGTGTGGTTTTCAAACTTGATGATACTGTAGCGGATACCGAAAGCATATTCGGTAAACCGTACGAGGTTGCCGTAAAGTCTGACAGTGATTACATTGTCTTGCAGAGCGGTGATAACGGTTATATTGCAGAACTTGCTAAAGGCAATTATAAAGTATTTTTAAAAGACGGTAATGATTATAAGCAGATTGATAATGCGGTTCTTACCGTTGACAGTGATGATAACAGCATAGAGATAAAATATTACTCTATAGTTTATAATCTTGATGGTGGTACACTCAACGGCGATACAAAATTTGTTTACCGTGAGGGTGAATTCGTAAAAACAGTTGATAATAAACCAACTAAGTATGAGTATGTATTTGACGGCTGGAAGTGCGGTGAAAGCACTTATAGCAACAGCCAACAAATTACAGATTCAATTGACAGAAAATATGAATTGACAGCAATATGGGAAGTAGATAAGATAGGCGACGGAGAAAAGCCTGACGGAATCCCCGATAAATATCAAAAGAAAATTACCTTTAAAGTAGTAAACGGTACTTGGAAAGATAAGAGTGCAAATGATATTTCTTACTATGTAACTTTGCTTGACAAAGAGGGTAAGTGGAATGTCAACGGTACTGCAAGAATCAATATTCCAACAGGTATGACAGCAAATTACGGTTATGAAAACGGCAAGTGGGACATTGAACCGACTGAAATTGTATCAGGAATTGAAGATGTTGTTTATGTTTATTTGTTTGATAAAATAGCAGAAACAGAGCCACAACCGCAATCGACAACTGTACAGCCGACTCCTACAGTTAAAACCGTTGTTCAGGAAAAAACGGTTTATAAAACACAGTATGTTGAGCCTATTACCTTAAAAACAGGTGATAATCTCACTTTCTTAGGTGTGCTTGTCGGTTTATGTGCAGCAGGTTTTGCAGGAACAATAATTTTCGGTAAAAAACGAAGTAAGTAATATTAAAAAGGCGATTGCAGATTAATTTTGCAATCGCCTTTTTTCAAATACAGAATAATAATAAATATTTCAAAGGTTATAATAAATTAAATGAGGTGAATTTATGGCTGAGGTAATTAAAATAGTTTTGACTGGCGGTCCATGTGGCGGTAAAACAACTGCTTTGAATTTTTTGAAAGATGAACTTGAAAAGTAATTAATAATTTAAATTTATAGTAGAGAAATTGCAAGTAATTTATTGAGCAACGGCATTACTCCGCAAAAACTTGGTGTATATGAGTTCCATAAACAACTTTTTGAAACTCAATTAAAAAGAAGAAAATTCTCTCGAAGAGAAAGCTAAGGCATACAATGGGGAAAAGGCTGTAATTTTATTTGACAGAGGATTGCTTGACAGCAAAGCATATGTTACCGATGCCGAATTTAAAAAATATATTTCAATAAGTAATAAAAATGAAGATGTATTAAGAAATTCGTATGATGCTGTATTTCATTTAAAAAGTGTTGCTTGTACAGATGAAAACACTTACATTAAGAACTGCAATTCTGTCAGAAAAGAAGATGTAAAGCTCGCCAAGGAACTTGACGAAAAATTACTTTCTATATGGACAGGCACATCACACCTGCGAGTTATACCAAATAACAGTGATTTTAATAAAAGGCTAGATAATTTGCTTAAAGAAGTATTAGGGTTCATCGGTGTTCCGGAACCTCTTGAAATTGAGCGTAAGTTTTTGATAGAATACCCTGATATTGATTATCTTAATAATATGACTGCTTGCAGAAAGGTTGCGATTACTCAGGCATATTTAAACACTCCCGAGGAAGGAATGTTCAGAATACGGAAGCGTGGTTACGGCAAAGATGCAGTATATATTAAAACGGTAAAAATCAAGATTAATGATTTGAAAAGGATAGAAAAAGAATCTTATTTGACACAAGCCGAATACAATAATTATCTTTCAAGAAAAGAATGTATAACGGGTATTATTTCAAAGGACAGATATTGTATAGTGTATGATGACGAATATTTTGAACTTGATGTATATCCGTTTTGGAATGACAGAGCAACGCTTGAGATAGAATTGCTGTCAGAAGATCAGCCTTACAAGCTTCCTCCTTTTATTAAACTTATAAGAGAAGTAAGTCACGAACCCGAATACAGAAACATTGCACTTGCGCAAAGAATGGTTCATAATAAAGTGACTGATTAAGATAACTTAGTTGATAACAACATTTCGATATTAATACCAAGTGATATTGACATTATTATCTGCAATGTGTTAAAATGCCTATGTCATTAACTTCATCATCAAATTAAAACAGGAAAATAATTATAAAAAATTAAAAAAAGTGTTGACAAATGGAGTTTGCTGATGTATAATAATGAAGCTGACTTAAGGGAAAAACAAATTTTTTAAGTTTAAGTATGCGGCAATAGCTCAGCTGGATAGAGCAACTGCCTTCTAAGCAGTAGGTCAGGGGGTTCGAGTCCCTTTTGCCGCGCCACATGGTGGGATTAGCGTAGTTGGTTAACGCGCCAGTTTGTGGCACTGGAGACCGACGGTTCGAATCCGTCATTCCACCCCATTTGACTCATTAGCTCAGTTGGCAGAGCACTTGACTTTTAATCAAGGTGTCCGGAGTTCGAATCTCCGATGGGTCACCATAAAGCCGCAAGGTACAATGCCTTTGCGGCTTTACTTATATAAATGTAAAAGACACTGTCGGTAGTTTGCACAAACAACTTTTTTAAGTTGCGCTAATCAGAATAAGCGTTTTACACAAAAATTATATATTGGGCTGTCGCCAAGCGGTAAGGCAACGGACTTTGACTCCGTCACCCGTGGGTTCGAATCCCGCCAGCCCAGCCAAAAG